>JGI10211J14876_10000066_pt1 | contig 35299 bp, 19 predicted proteins | sample Etolagsediment_FD_14876 | JGI IMG/M metagenome (IMG submission 14876)
TCGAGCCGAGAGAAGCCAACATCCTGAGGTTACACTACGGCTTGGATGGCCGAAAGCCAATGACACTAAGAGAAATCGGCAGGAAGTTAGGCCTGACGCGAGAGAGAATTCGCCAGATTCAGCGTGATGCACTTACCAAACTCTATGAGTATATGAACGAAGAGTAACACTAAACAATAAGCTAATAAAACTTGCATTTCGTCATTTGTTTGCTAACAATATACAGTGTTAATCAAGCGAAGCGAGCATTTTAACAATTATATTGATAGGTGTTTGGTAGAGCAGGCAAATGGCAGCCGAAGAGGTTAATCTGGAAAAATACATTCGCAGCATACCTGATTGGCCGAAGAAGGGAATTTTATTTCGTGACATCACGCCATTATTAGCTGACCGGAAGGCATTTGCAGCGGCAATAGACGCTTTGTGCGCCGACTTTACAAAGACGGGGATTGAATATGTTGCTGCTGTAGAAGCCAGGGGTTTTATATTCGGTGCGGCGGTTGCAAGAAAACTGGGGGCCGGCTTTGTGCCCATAAGAAAGAAAGATAAGCTGCCTTTCAAAACTGAAAGCGTCACCTACAATTTGGAATATGGCACCGACACTTTAGAGGTGCATAGCGACGCCATAGAAAAAGGAGCGAATGTCTTAATGGTTGATGATTTATTGGCGACGGGCGGAACAATGACGGCGGCGTGCGAGCTTATCGAAAAAATAGGCGGACAAATTGTGGGGATAGCATTTCTTATCGAGCTTAGCGAATTGGCCGGGCGTGAGAAATTGAGCGGATATAAGATTAAGACTGTCATCTCGTATTGACTGCTTTTTGAGCAGTGGTTTGTCACCGTTCAATTGATGGATTGATATTCTGTGAAAAATTGTCACTCCGAGCGTCAATCCCCTCACCGTAACCCCGAGTGTCCAGGTTGTGTCGCAATTATAGCTTGAAGTTAGTTTTGTTTCTTGGTCGATATGTTGTAATGTGCACACCCTAATGAGAGGATTCACTTATGGCATATTGATATGGAGATCGCAAACAGAAAACGCTTTTTCCACAGAGCGTTCGCCTTGCCCACTGGGTCATCTGAGAATGCCCCTTTTGTGAAGCCGGCAAAAATCTTAAATTATTTTTCAGTGACAACTATTTTAGGCGACAGAAAAATTTGCCGCACCACGCCGTTTGATGACAGCTCTACCGCCACTTTTCCAGCCGCTAATTCTCTACTTTATCGCCTCCCCTATCGCCCCATTTTCGCTTACTTCAGTCAGTTTCACCCTCACCAGCTCATTTTTTTTCAGTTTTTTCCGCGTTTTTTCAAGGCAGACCGTAAAATATCTTTCGCTTCGCCCGCATATCGCCCCGTTACTATTTTCCAGAAGCACCGTAGCTGTTTCACTGATAAATTTTTGGCGAAACTTTTTGCCCAGCGTAACGTCTAAATTATGCAGTATTTTTGACCGCTCTTTTATAACCCTATTATCTACAGCGTCTTGCATCGTTGCTGCTGTGGTGCCTTTACGTGGCGAAAAGCTGAAAACGTGCATTTTTGCAAAGTCGACCTCTTTTGCCACATCCACTGTTTGCTGAAAGTCAGCGTCCGTTTCACCGGGGAAGCCGACTATGACGTCGGTGGTTATGGCGGGTCTGTCCAGCCGTGATTTGATTAGTTCAACAGCCCCCATAAATTCGTCGATTTCGTATTGCCGGCGCATCTTTTTCAGTATTTTGTTCGAGCCGGACTGAGACGATAAGTGCAGATGTGGCATAATGTTACGATATTTGCAGAAAGTACCAAGCAGTCGCGGCGTTACATCGGTCGGCTCCAGCGAGCTCAGTCTTATCCTTGCCAGGTCAGGGATTTTGGCCATTTTTTCGAGCAAATCGGCTAATTTGTCGTTTCGCGGCCCATCCCAGTTTTTTTGCCTGACGCTTGTTTGGCCGTAAGCACCGAGAAACACTCCTGTTACGACAATTTCCTTATGGCCTGCTTTTACAAGTGCGTGGGCCTCTTGCAGGGCCACTTCGGCTGGCTTGCTGCGAACATTAGGCCGTGTATGGGGTATGATACAATAGCTGCAGTACCCGTCGCAGCCGTCTTGAATTTTTAGAAAAGCCCTGGTTTGGCCCTTAAATGATGTTAATTGCGTAAGCTGCGGTTGGTTAACAAGCTTATTTTTGCGCTTGATTTTAGTAGCGTTTTTTGTTCTAATAGTATTTGAATATGGGTGCAGATGCTGGGCAGCAGCTTTGCCGTTGACTATCCGGCTCAATGTGGTGGCGAGCTCATCTTGGCTCCTGATGAGACGGACATTTTCACCCGGATTGTTTAGTTCGCCGATTTGCACGGTTGGCAGACAGCCGGAAACAACCACGACAGCTTCCGGGCTTAGTTTTTGTGCTTTTCGGATGTACTGTCGGCTCTTAGCTGATGCGGTGTGGGTAACACAGCAGGTGTTGACAACAACCAAATCGGGCTTGCCGGTAGTTTCGACCTGGTGTAGTCCGAGTCGCTCAAGCAGCTCCCGAATCTGCTGGCTTTCGTATTGATTGACTTTGCAGCCAAGAGTATTTATGGCAAAAGTCTTCATAATATGATATAATTTACAGTTGTTGAAGCGAACTGGCAAGATTATTCAGACCAGGTTTGGACCGTGGGCAGGAGGTCCGTTATGATGTCAAAATTCAATGCAGTTTGGGCGATAGATTTAGGCAATAATTCTCTAAAGGCACTGCACCTAAACATTGAGGGCGAGGTTGTCGAAGTTATCGGGTTCGACAATATTGAGCACGGCAAAATTCTTACCGATAGCAGTGTAACAGCAGTGGAAAGAGATGAGTTGATTGCATTGAGTTTGCGCCGGTTTGTCAAGCAGAACAATTTGGGTGGAGATGATATAGTTGTTTCTGTGCCGAGCCAGAACAGTTTTGCGCGGTTCGTGAATCTGCCGCCTGTTGACTCGAAGCGTATTCCTGAAATCGTCAGGTTCGAGGCCGCTCAGCAGATTCCTTTTGATATTGACGATGTGCAATGGGACTGGCAGTTGATGACGGGACCCGAAAGTCCCGAAAACAAGGTTGGTATTTTTGCCATAAAGAATGACGTGGTCATCTCGGCGTTGGAGTATTTTGGCATAGAAAATATAACGGTCAGTTACGTTCAGATGGCGCCTATGGCATTGTATAATTATATGTTGTATGACCGTCCCGATTTAATTAGTTCCGAGAATCAGGGAGTCATTGTTCTTGACATAGGCGCGGAAAACAGCGACCTGGTTGTCTGCACGAAGTCAACAGTTTGGCAGAGAAGTATCCCTATGGGAGGTAATGCCTTTACGAGGGCGATAGCGAATGCGTTTAAGCTCAATTTTGAAAGGGCTGAAAAGCTGAAACGTACTGCGCCAATGAGCAAATATGCCCGGCAGATATTCCAGGCGATGAGACCGGTTTTCACGGATTTGGCCTCTGAAATCCAGCGTTCGCTGGGCTTTTACAGCAGTTCCAATCCCAGTACTAAATTGGTCAGGGCCGTTGCTTTTGGCGGAGGGACGAAGATGCGTGGCCTGCTCAAGTACCTGAGGCAGACATTGCAAATGCCTATCGAAAGGCCTGATTCGTTTAAGAACCTCGCGATAGGTTCGGGTGTCTCAACGGCGAAATTCCATGAGAATGTTTCAGATTTCGGTATTGTTTATGGTCTTGCTTTGCAGGGTTTAGGGCTGGCCAAGATACAAAGTAACCTTCTGCCACGCAGTATTGCGAGGTCAATGGTGTGGGCAGCTAAAGCCAAGTACTTTATTGCTGCAGCGTGTGTGCTGCTTCTGGTTTCAGTTATAAGTTTTGGACGAACGCTTTTCGACAAAGCCGGTTACGATAAGCACGAAGCGGATAGAACCAAAATCACTGATGTTATCACCACAGGCAACAAAGCCATAAGCAAACTCAAAGCCGTAAAAGCTAAGGGTGCAGACTCGAAAGCGATGATACAAGAAGCGTTTGAACCTTTTAAGTATCGTGATGTGATACCACTGTTGTATCAGACTATATTGTCGCAGTTGCCGAGCGAGAAAAACTGTTCCGAACGGAGACAAAAGCAGCTTTACAGGGCTTTTGCTGCCGGTGACGTAGAAACAGTTTTGCAGACGCCCCGCAAAGAGCGAAAGCAGATATTTGTAACGAGTATGTCAGTTCGCTTTGTAGAAGATGTTGAGGCTGCGGGCTTTGGTGCCACAAGTTTGCAGAGCGGGGTGAGTGGAAAAAAGGAAGGTAGAAAAGCGGGTGAATTGGATGACAGGGCTTTAGGGGAGTTGGGGATGTCTAGGCGTGGACCAGCCGCTAAGTATCAGAAAACGTTTTATCTTAAGGCGGGTGCAGAAGGTGACGTCTCAGAGGAAGCGAAGCCTGGATTTGTGGTAACTATGACAGGGTATAGTCCCTATAGAAACCTGGGTGAATTGATGGACCCCGCCCATGTGAAGGACCATCCGAACAGATGGGGAGTTATTACTCGACTGATGCATCTTGATGATATTGTTGATGGGAACAGTCCGTTTGAGTTATATAAGAAAACCGAACTTGAGCATTTTAAGTTGGAAATAAAACCTATAGACATAGATGCTGAAATGCGTCCAAGGATAGGTGTTGTGGATATGAAGCGTGCTGAAAGTAAAGAGCAGGTTTTGATTGACCCTATGACAAAGGAGACTGTCAGTACGGTTGCTGAGCTGGACGAGCAAGGGAAAAGGAAGCTGAACGGATTAGGCAACGTTGTTTACGAGGTCAATGACCATTGGTTTACGCTGAATGCGAAATTTATCTGGAAAGATGCGCCTAAACAGACTGTTGAAGAGAATGCGACCCCCACAGTGAAGCGTGTGAAAGTTGGATGGAGGGAAGGGGAGAAAACGGGCGCCAAAGAAGCCCAAAAATAAAAATAGTTTGGCGAGTTTAAAATGGATATTTCGAGATTTAAAGATGTTATACGGAGTGTTTTTAAGAATTATTCATCGCTGTTGGTGCCGGCGGTGATAGGGCTGATTGCTTTGCTTGTTTTTGTACCTACCCAATTAATGAGCAGCAAGCTCAAGAAGCGGATAGTAAATGAAAGTATTACGAATAGGGGCAAGAAAATTCAGCGTTTAAGGCAAGGCGCCCACTCCCGCTACCAATATAGAGAGGAGCAAAAGTATCAGCAAGCTTACGAAAAGGATGCCAACGGGATAGACCTTTTAACAAAACAAAGCACTCAAAGGGAGTTATTAAGCTATGAGATATTTCCTGAGCCGAAAGATGTCTCTGCATTTATTTTCGAGGATTTTGGTAAGCAGTACCGTAAGGCGGTACGCGGGCTGCTTGCTCGTGTAAACGCCCGTGATTGTCCCACAGATGCCGAGTTAGACAGGGGTTTGGAAGGATTGGCAATGTCCTCTCGTACGGCTCGGCTAAGTGGTAAAGGAACGTTACATTCGAGGCTCAGGGAGGCGAGAACTACGATAGTAGATGTTCTTTGCCGAGAGAAAGCGGAATCAGCTTCTGTTTATGCGAATCCATCCGGTCTGAGCGGATATAGATTCTGGGAAGAATACGAACCGACCAGTTGGGCGGACGCTATTAAGGATTGCTGGTATTGGCAATTAAGTTACTGGATTATCGAAGATATTATCGATACTATTGATACTTTGAACTCTAACTCTGGGTCGAACAGTGTGTTAACATCGCCGGTCAAACAGCTTGTGAGCGTCAGTTTCCCCACGAGCAGCACAAAACTGGCGGCCAGGGTTAGAGCCAGGTCCGGAGGAAAAGCGGCAGATGAAAAGCCAAAATATGTTGTTTCGGTTAAAGATGTGCTTACAAAGCCCTGCACGGGAAGGTTGTCCAATAAAGATATTGATGTTGTGCATTTTAACGTTATTGTTGTGGTTAGTACGAGGGCGATTTTTCCGTTTATGCAGCAGCTTTGCAGCGCCAAGCAGCATAAATTCAGGGGTTGGGACAGCGAGGCGCAAGAGCAGCTCTTCAGGCATAATCAGATAACGATTTTAGAAAGTAAGATTGAGTCGATAGACCAAGAAGATAGTGCTCACGAGCTGTATCGTTATGGCGAAGATGCTGTGGTAGAATTGGATTTAATTTGTGAATATGTCTTTGACAAAGCCAGCTACGATAAAGTTAAGCCAAAAACCGTTAAAGGATCTATTAAAGAATCACTGAAGAAGTTAGCAGATGAAAAGGCAAAAGCAGAAAGAATGAAAATGAGGAAAGAAAGAAAGAAGGCAATAACCGGAGGCAAAGCCGGAACAGGAAAGAAAACCAGGAGAACTTTGCCGGAGATACCTTAATTGCTTCTTTTTCTGCAAACTCGGCGGTAAATGATTTTGTTCATAATATTCGAAGCGGGAATTTTGAATGAGTAAAAAAGGCGGCATTTTTTTTGAAGAACATATTGAAAAGGTTGTTTTAATCGTTGTAGGATTTGTGTGTCTGTGGCTTTTCGTTACACGTGCCCTTTTCAGTCCCAACAAAGTTCTATACGATAATAAGAAACTTAGCCCCAGCAAGATTGATATTCACATAAGGCATCAGTCTGAGATTTTGGAGTACGAGAAGCTGAACAGCAAGCCTGAGCCGAAACCTCTATATGAGCCACAGCGTGGTGAATTCATTGCTATGCTGGACTCGTCGATACGGGATGTTGACATTAGCGTCCCTTGGCCACTGCCTGGTTGCAGTTCCACGCCCTTAAGTGATAATAGAAGATATCATCTTCCACAGGTTAGTAAAATCGGCAAGGCATCGGTCGAGCACATCAGAGCAGTGGCTTATGTGCCTACAAAAGAGATTAGCAAGGAAACCCTTTATCGCAGAGGCAATTCTGAGCCTAATGATATAGATTTTGTTACTGTAGAATCGACGATTGATATTGCCGGCTTGTCAAATAATTTTCACCAAAGTTTTGCCGGCGAAAATGTTTCAAAAGAATGGCGTGACCCGTGCCTTGCGAATCCGGTTTTTGCCGCGGTGCAGTTGCAAAGACAAGAACTGCTTGCCGATGGCAGTTCGAGTGATTGGCAGACTGTGCCCCGAACCAGGATTGACCACCACGAAGAAATGTTTGAAATTATAGAAGAGGCAGAGGAACTGCCTCCCGGCGGGGTAAAGGTGCGTCTGCTTAACTTTGATAACAGGCAAGCGATGATGGATTTATTGCAGCCGGAGGCTTATAGGATTGCCTCTGCAGAGGAAGAATGGTTTCCTCCTACCGTGCATAAGAAATATGCGAAGTACCAAAAAGAGGCAGAAATGCAGGAGAAGCGTGAAGCCAAAGAGGCGGAAAGGAAGAAACGTGAGCAGGAGCGTGAAAAACTACGCGAAGAACGTCTCGGCACAAGGTCCAGAACAATGTCTAATCCGGGAAGGATTGGCAGAAGGTACGACGACGAAGATTCCAGAAGTACACGAGGTAGCGCAAGAGCGCTACGTGAGGATAGAGGACTGCGTCCGGAGGGGAGAAGAAGACGCCCGATAACGGAGCGGAAGAGTGAGATGTTGGGGGCCAAGAAAAAAACTCCGGAAAAAACCAAAAAGGTTGCAAAGGTAACATCGATGAGTGATTTCTATGATGAATACAATAAGCTTTTGATTACCGAAACGACGGATATCGCCAAGATGCGTGAGCCGCTGGCGTTCTGGGCGCACGATGATACTGTTGAGCCGGGCAGGAGCTATCGATACAGGATTCGGTTAGGGGTTTTTAATCCAATAGCTGGAACTGACCAGGTCCGCGAGCAAGATAGGTTACAGAAGAACAATGTTATCTTATGGAGCAACTTTTCTGACGAAACGGAAACTGTAAAAATCCCGGCAAAGCTGTACTTCTTCCCGCACAGGATCCGGGAGGCTGCTGAGATTGTATGGGTTAAAGTCTGCCGGTATGCTTTGGGTTACTGGTACAGTGAGGACTTTAGAGTCAAGCAGGGAGAAGTTATAGGTAAGGTCGAGGTTGTTAAGTCGGAAGATGTAGATGTAGAAAGCGTTGAGCAGAAAGAGAAGAAGGTGAATATTACAATACCCGAAACGGTTGATTATTCTACCGGGGCGATTTACGTGGATGCTGTGCTTGTGAATAATTGGGCCGGTGGAAAGAATATGCGTGCCATGCGTTATTATGATATGCTTTACAGTTTTGACGGCGCCAATATAGAGCATATGCCTATTGACCGAAGTTATTGGGGCCAGGAACTGCAAACTAAGTTTAGTGAAATCGAAGAGCTCGAAAAAAAGCAGAAAAAACCTTTGCGAGATTGGGGCGCCAGACCCACCGAGCGCAAGCGCGTTTCAAAAGCCGCTAAAGGCAAAGCCGGAGAGGAGAAAACAGGGAGGCAAGACAGAGACAGAGACAGAGGAGAAACGGAAGCATTTCAGAAGATGCTGCAGAAGAGGAGGGGCGGGCGTTAATTGGTCCCGAATGCCGGTTTAAGCGAGCGCATATAAGAAGTGCTGCCCGAATTAGTTAAGTCTCTTGCTCACAATCGGCTGTCACGATAAACTCACCTGTGGTGTCAAGTCTTCAATATCTTCACAGGATTGACCATGCGCAATGGTTCTGATTTGCCCATCGTCGGAGGCATGTTTGGTTTGGGTCGAGTTTCTAATCGGTGCAGAAACAATCACATCAGGAAGTTCCAACGGAGCGGACACAGTAAGCAGCCCAATCTCACAAGAAAAACAGTCTTAAATCCGCGCGAAAGCTGTTAGCAAAGATTTTACATAAGTTTTACTTTGTGCTGACGCTCTGATGATTGAGAATAGTAATATCCGAACATTTCGAAAGGAAAGTTGAAGTGAAGGCGTCAGAGAAGTTTTCGTTAGTAGTTGTTTTGTTAGTTCTTTTTGCAAGCCAGGCGTGTGAGGCCCAATCCGTGAGGCCAAGAGAGAGTCGTCACGATGAACGGTTGGCCTACGCCAGGTCTCTTGCCGAGCAGGGGAAAATAGATAAAGCAGTGCAGCAGTACCAGATGTACTATGCAGATAATCCCGAAAAGCACTTGGCGCTGCTTTGGATTTCAGAACTGTATGCCGCCAACCGGCACATTGCGGAGGCTATTGAATTTGAGGAAAAGTTTCTTGTAAGTGGCGATGAGTACCTGACCAAGGGTGCGCATTTTGAAGATCACTATAACAGACTTCTTCGGCTGTGGGAGAATGCGGGGTGCAATGAGGCAGCCCGAGACCATTACCTTGTGATGCTTGAAGCAGCAGGTGCAAAACCCGCTGAAGTGATTGTGGCACGGCTGATGCTTGGCAATGTTGAAGACCGGGCTAAAAACATTGCTGGTGCACGGGAGCATTATCTGGCGACATTAGAAATGGTTTCGCCGGCGGAGGGTAAGTTTCAAAAGGTGGCGAATCATGTTTTGCTGCGTGAGTTTGTGCAAAAACGCTGGCTTGATGATGCTTTGACGGCTTACCGGAATTGGCCTGATTACGGGTATGTGACGCAGTTGGGCGAATGGCTCAGGCGCGAGGGACGCGGCTTTGAGATGCTGGAGTTGTACGAGGATTACCTTATTTCTAAACGGGGTGAAATCACGGAAGCGGCGCGCGGGCCACATTGGGACGGCTATCACGGCCGTCATGGTTTGGCAGGGCGAGTTATTGATGAGCTGGTGTCGCTGGGTCAAGGCGACTCGCTTATAAAGGAACTTGGAGTCGCAATTGCGGAGCAACCCAGCAATGCCGAGTTGTATAAAAACCTTGGGCATTTGTTTTTCAAGATGAAGCGCTACGAAGAAGGACTGGGCGAGCTTGAGAATTATTCGGCAGTTTTGGAGAGGCCTTTAGTAAGCGACTACCAGTGGATTGGCGGTCTTTGCGAAGGGGCGGGAATGATTAACAAAGCCGTCGACTTTTATAAGAAAGCACGCGACACAGAAATAACGGATGAGGAAGTACACAGGGATCTTATGGTGTCTGCAAGGTACATTCCAATGGAAGAGCGTAAGGCGGATTTCAAGGCCCGCATCATCAAATCGTTGGGCGACCTTTACTTGAAGCAAGAACGATGGGCCGATGCGGAAGAATGTTTTAAGGAGATTGTGGATTTGGACCCGAGGTGGGGCAGGGAGGAAGTTCAGACGACTCTGGCGACGATTTGGGAACGGATGGGAAAAGAGAACGCGTTTGTTGAGGACTTGAAAAACGAGGTTGCCAAGGACCCGTGCGATGTGAAGTTGAGGGTCAGGTATGCAGAAACACTTTCGAGAGCAGGAAAGCCAAAGGAATCGATTGAGGAATATGAGCAAGCGGTGGAGTTAGCACCGGAGGATTTGTCGGTTCGGTTGAAGCTGGCAGAAGCGTTAGCTAAAAGCAAGCAAAATGAGAAAGCTATTGCCGAGTATAAGCAGGTATTCTATGCGGCGTGCCAAAAGGGGAAAGATGAGTTTCGGCGGGGCAAAGGTGGAGATGAGACTGAGCCCTGGCGGGTTTTGCACAGACTAGCTGGGTTCTGTGAGCGGGCCGGTGAAAAAGACAAGCTGTTGGAAATCTACGAAGAAGCGCTTAAGCTGATGGATTCGCCCGATACCAAATGGAAGCCGGAGCCGTATGCAAAAGAGAGAATTCTCAGAAATATGGTCGATATACTTGAGGAAAAGCGCGAGTATGGCAGTATTATCGATTTGTGTCTGGCGTACCGCGGGGAGCTGAAAGACCGTGCCAGACGTTTCATCCAGCGTTGCTTCAGATGCGTTGATTCGGTCAAACCATTTGTGGCAGAGCTGCAAGAAGAGACAAGAGCAGAGCCTAACGACCACTGGGGGCGTTTTATTCTTGGGGATATGCTGGTTGCGGAAAACCGCGAAGATAAAGCTGTAAGAGTTTACAAGAAGCTCCTGACGGATGTTTCTGTTGGGAGCAGAATACATCAGAATCTTGGATACGTCTTTGAGCGTATGAAGCAGTATGATGTGGCTGTAGAGACCTGGAAGAAAGAATTGGCGAACACGGAAAAGGGGAGCAAGGCTTACAGGCGCTGGCTTGGACGGATCGGAGATACATATCTCAGGCTCGGGGACAGGGAAAAAGCGGCTGAGTCTTACCGGAAAGCGATAAGCTGCGATTCTTCCGAAGCAGGGTATCAACTGGGTCTTTTCAAAGCGACCGATGGGAAAGAAGGCATCAGCAAGCTCGACACGGCGGTGGTGAAACCGGCTGAGGCGGTTGAAGATTTGGGTACTATGCGGAGGCGTGCGGCGTTACTGCTGGAGCACAAGAAGGATTATGTCGAGTCGATTAAGGCATATGAACAGATTCTGGAACGAGCCCCAACAGATATTGAAAGCATGGTTCGTCTGGGCGAGGCGTACGAGAAGCTCGGCAAGGCCAACGATGCGGTCGGCCTCTATGAAAAGGCACTGAGGATGCGGGCTTGGTCCCGCGGTTCGGATTATGGCGCGTATGGTAATCTGGAGCGGATTTACAGGCAGAGGGGTGAGGACAAGAAGTTGATTGGGCTTTTCACCACTCGCGGCGACTACAATGGATTAAAGCATTTCTACAGAAATCGCAAAGAGCCGGAGAAGTACCGCGAATATCTTGTGTCGCGGTCGAAGCAGAAACCTGGGGAGATAAAGCTTCGTTTCTACCTGGGCCGAAGTTACCTTGACCGAAAGGAAATGTCCGAGGCACGGGAGATATTTGAGAAGTTGAGGCTTGAGTTAGTTGGTGATGACGGCAAGGTCAGCGATGAAAGGAATGCGATACAATTAGCCGAAGCTTTTGAAAGACTTGGTGACTTTAAACACGGATTGGAGATTCTGCTCGGAAGCGATTACGAGAATGCTCCTGCTCGAGGCGGGCGTGTAGGGCCGGTGCTTATGCGGCTTTATGCTAAGGTGGGTCGATTTGATAAGGCACTTGAGGTTTGCCGTATTAGACTGAAGCAAGACCCCAGGGGGCATCAGACAGTAAACATTGCAGAGCAGATTACGGAAGTTTCACGCAACTGTACCAGAGGGCCGAAGTTACTGGACACTTTTCTTGAGGAAGTCAAGGCCGATATGCAGCAGCACCAGTATCGACGTTTTAGCGGTGCTGTTAAAGCGTATTTGGCGGCACATCCTGCAGAGCAAGACAGTGGAGATGCCGGGGTTGACCCAGTGGCTTTGTTAAGATATGGGCGGAGGGTCGAGGTTCCAAAAAATTGCCGGAGCTTCGCAGAGTTTCTTGAGAAGCTGGCCGTGCAGGCCGACACCGTTGCGACCCAGTCATTTATGGGGCGATACGGGCAGAAGAGGAAACCTCCTGGCATACAGATGGAGAACGCTTCGGCATTTGAGGTATTGGCTGCAGTGCTCAATGGTACAAATATCCCTATGGAAATGACTCAGGATGGGCACTGGGGGTTCTGTGAAAGTGGAGATAAAAGCAGGAAGATCTGCTACGGGGGGTCTGGTGGATTGATTTGCCGATTTGACGGTTTCAATCGGCGAGCTGACCGGCCGCATGTTTGGCTGCTCGGCAGGGTTATGTTTGAACCAGTGGTCAAACGGCACATAGCGTCAATTCAGTCGTTGTTTATGGTGCTCGAGGCGATTGATGACAGAGGCAGGCAGGTGCCGATACCCAAAGAGGAAGGACGCTGGGGCTATTCAGGCCAGATTGAAGTACTCCTTGGCAAGCAGAATCCACCGGCCAGAAGTGTCACGAAGTTGCGAGTTAAGACTGCAGTGGTTGTGTGTACAAAGTGGGTGACATTTACTGTGGAACGGCTGGACCACACCGAACCTATCGTGCTGGAAAAGGATGGAGTGAAGGTTCAAATTAAGCCTATTAGAGAGGTCAAGTGGGGCAGGGGATCTCGCTGGGAGATACCGATTGATGTCCGGAGGAAGGATATCGAACTGAATGCGGAAGGCAAATTGGCAGTTGAGCTAAAAGACCAATTCTGCTTTGTTAACAAAGATGGCGAAAAACTACAAACACACTGGGGTGGTTTTTTTTCTTCAGGTGGTCATTCGGAAGTTAAGCTTCGTCCGGAGATTGGTACTTTTGACCCTGCGACTACATCTTTATTCATAAAAGAGCCGGCGGCCATCGAGATTGTGCCCTTCGAATTGACCTTCCACAATATACCGATTATTGATAGATGACAGAAAACGCCGTCCGGGGACAACAAAAAGACGGCGTTATGGTTTAAGTCGCTGCAAAGCAGAGGGTTAGGTTGTTTGCTGCACAGCTTTGGGCAAATAAAAGCTTGCAAATTCCATCTCTTAAACTTACACTTACTGTTTCTGTTTGTTTTTGAAAGGGTTGATAAATGAAGAGTGACATAGCTGATTTATCGCTGGCGGCTGAAGGAAAGAAACGAATTCTGTGGGCTGATAAAGATATGCCGGTTCTGGCGGCGATTCGCAAAAGGTTTGCCGGGGTCAAGCCGTTGAAGGGCAAAGACGTTTCGGCTTGTTTGCATATAACCGCTGAGACGGCTAATCTGGCGCGGACATTAAAAGCGGGCGGGGCAAATGTTGCTCTCTGCGCATCCAATCCGCTAAGTACGCAGGACGATGTTGCCGCTTCACTGGTGAAAGATTTTGGGATACCTGTCTTTGCAATCTGCGGCGAAAATCGCAGGACTTACTACAAACACGTCAATGCGGCAATTGACCATAAGCCGGTCATTACATTTGACGATGGCGCTGATTTGGTGAACGAATTACATACTCGCAGAAAGAAAGAGGCCCACCGGATTATTGCGAGCATGGAAGAGACTACAACCGGGGTTATTCGTCTGCGGGCGATGGCAAATGCCGGCTTGTTGAAGTTTCCGGTTATTGCCGTAAATGACGCTGCAACCAAGAACCTTTTCGACAATCGCTATGGCACGGGCCAGTCAACAGTTGACGGTATCATTCGAGCGACCGATTTTCTGATGGGCGGCAAGAAGATTGTCGCGGCCGGGTACGGCTGGTGCGGTCGCGGCTTTGCTATGCGAGCAAGAGGGATGGGGGCGATTGTTATCATTACGGAAGTTGACGCAATCAAGGCGCTTGAAGCGGCTATGGACGGCTTCGAGGTTATGCCAATGGCGCAGGCGGCAAAGGTAGGCGAACTATTCGTAACACTTACTGGCAATAAAAACGTTATACGAGCTGAGCACTTCCGGGCGATGAAAGACAGGGCGGTTGTGGCAAACAGCGGGCATTTCAATGTTGAAATAGATATACCGGCTTTGAAGAAGATAAGCAAAAAGGTGAACCGTAACGTTCGCAACCATGTGGATGAATATATCCTCAGAAATAACAAGCGGATTTATCTTCTTGCTGAGGGGCGATTAATTAATCTTGCAGCCGCTGAGGGGCATCCTGCAAGTGTTATGGATATGAGCTTTGCGACACAGGCGCTGGAGTCTGAATACGTGATAAGAAAACAGGGCAAACTTGCTGTTGCAGTCCATGATGTCCCTATCAAGATAGAGCAGCAGGTGAGCAGACTAAAACTGAAATCAATGTCGATTGGAATAGATAAACTTACACCGGAACAGGTTAAGTATCTTGCCAGTAGCGGTGAAGGGACATAACCTGACTCGTATTGCGTGTTTCTCTTTTCGCGATGCGCATCACGCCCAGCGGGGTGAGGCTTATGGATGATAAAAAGATGGAAAAGGTGCCTAAAGTGGCGCCGAAGTCTTTTATGACTGTTGGCCCTGTCCTGCACTATAGTCATAAGAATGTTCAGAGATGCTGGCTGCTTGCTGTTGCGGTTTTTGCGCTGAGTTGTCTTTTCTGGTCGAAGATAGTGACGGGCTTATTCTGGTCGTTCGGCTTTGAAACCGTGGTTTCTCCCGAGCTTTGGCGTTTGAGCCGGTTTGTAACGGGTGGTGTCAGTATATTTGAATACCCCTGGCAGATTTTTGTTTTGGGGCTGCTTATGGGTATTTTGGCAATTGTGCCGGTGCTGGTATCGCAGCTTATGAGCTTCCGGTATAGTTTGCTTTTTATATTGGCGGTGTTTTTTTTAGCGAATTTGCCGGGCTTTGCGATTTGCATTTTGATAAGTTGTGTTGCGGCGGCGTGTCGTCCGCTTCGTTTTCGGTCTCGTTTTATTGCGATAGCATTGTGTACGGCTCCGCAGCTTATTTATTGGGGATATTTCGGCGGTGCAAGGGGAGGAGACCCTGTTGAATGGGGATTTTCTTTTACACCCTGGATTTGTGCCTGGCTTGTTGGTTTGGGCATAGCGGGATTGGTTCTCGGTATAGGGCATTTTACACGTTATCGGCCGGGGCTGGTCTGGGCCTTTACTTCCGGTTTTCTTTTGGTGGCTGTCATAACTTTTGAAATAAAAATAGGTTTTGATGAACTGGACTATCAACTCTACGTAGCCAAGAATAATCCCGAACAAGCGAGCGAATTTCACGACCGCAGTATAACAGAAGCTCTGGATGAAACGATTACGAATCCTGCTGTGAGAGGGTACTTGGCGGTCTTCTATCCTACCGAACCGATACTGCTTCGTGCGGAATTGAAAAGGAAAATTCAAACTCAGTTGAGATTGGACCGTTGGCCAAGCTGGTTTATAGTACCACCTGAGCTAATGTACCAGGATAAAAAACGATGGCTTTTCGAACAGTACGATTCGTTTATAAAGCGCCGTCCCCAAAGCGGTCGCATGCCTATGGTGCTTTACTACAAAGCACTTCTAAGTGAATATAGCCCGGATATTAATACGTTAGGGCGAAAAGAGATATTACATTTTTACGATGATTACCCGTATGAGAGGTCGCGAGAGATATGGTGGTCGCTGTACATAAATTTTAGCGGTGCCCCGGAGTCACTCGAGGCACGATGGCGAATTGCCAGGCATTGGGCTGGTCGGGGTGAATTTGGGCAGGCCGATAAGCTTCTTGCGGAGGCGCAAACGATGGCGACCGAGCGATTGAAACTGCTCGAGAGGCAACAGGCACGAAATGATACGTTCTTTAGCCCATTTCGTCCGCCGGCTGATTCAGCAATGACAATATCTAAACTAACCGAATTACAGCGAAGATTAAATCAATTGCGCAGTCTTATAGGGTTGGAAAATCGAACCGGCAAGCCGGCATCGTCCGAGCGTTTGGCAAGATTTGTTATACTAAACCCACACGCTTTCAATCATGACCGGTACCTTGATGAATTGCTGGGGGAGATGGGCGATAGCGACCCTCTCCGTGACAATATCCTTTTGGCTAAAGCAAGACTTATTGCCGATGAGCAACGGCAGACTGAAAAATTAACTCAGTTGCACGAGCAGTTCAAAGGTAGGGACGGTGGGATAGAAGCGCTTTATGAATTGGCCCTTTTGAAGAAGAATTTGTGGCACCGGCAGAGTGAATTAAATTCGGAGCAGAGGGAAAGAACTCTTGCAGAGACGCGAGCGATTCTGACGAGTTTTATCGATTTGTATCCGGACAGCATCTTTGCGGAGCAGGCTAAAAAGCTCTTGAGCAATCTACCGGCGGTTAAATAGTAGGTGATGCTGTTTTTTGGTTTGGTTTTAATCTGCTGAGTTTGACGGCGATTGGCGAAGGGACATATAGTCTCAGATTGTTCTTGGGGGTTTTTCTCCGGCAGATTTATTGTTTTTGCCCGGTATAACAGCGAGCGGGGGGGATTTGGGTTGACTTTTCTGAAAATTATGCTATCATAAAGGCCGATAATTAAGCGGTTTTCGTGGCCTTTTGAGTCTTTTTATGGCAGATGATTGAGCTTGCCCGCCAGAAGAACATAACAGAGCAGTGGCTCTTATCGAAGCTTCTTACCATTAAGGCCGAACCGGATACCTGGGGTTTAAATAGATGGAAACCTCTGATACAGACGCTCGAAAAATTTTGCTGGTAGGCGATATCGACAGGGCGTTTTCGGATGCCGATGGCGTCCGACGGCTTCCCTGCGAAATCTACGCGAATATACCTGATGCAATCGATGCTGCATCGAAGAACAGCTTTGCAGCAATCGCTGTTGTAATGTCTGGCTTGTCGGGTAAATTAAATTCGGCCCTGAGGGCATTAAGGCAGGAAAATTGCGATGCGAAGATTGTTCTTCTGGTGCAAATGTATGAAGAGCCGGAAGCGATGCAATTGGTTTGTTTGGCGTCGGACGGTGCAAGTGTTGCGGACGATTATTTGATTTGTCCGATTCAGGCAAATAGATTTTACGAGTCCATTATGCCTGCCCAGGGTCAGCGGACAGCCGAAGCGCCTGTACCTGTCGCCATCGATGCAGCAAGAGCAATGAAAATGAAGCAGCTTGAAGAGCTGGCTATCACCGATGACTTGACCGGCCTGAAGAACAGAAGGTATATGTGGGAATTTTCCAGGCAAATCATTGAGCGTGCCGGGCGAGAAGACAGGCAGGCGACGCTGCTGATTTTCGATATTGATAACTTCAAGCATTACAATGATGTTTACGGTCATTTGGCGGGAGACGAAGTCCTGAAACAAGCTGCTGTTCTGATGCGTCGCTGCTGCCGACAGCACGATGCTGTCGGCAGAATTGGTGGCGATGAATTTGCGGTGGTTTTCTGGGATGACCCGCGAAGAAAATCTGTTGACTTACAAGCCGAGAGACGCTCGACGACCGCTGACCATCCTAAAGAAGCCATTTTCATAGCAGAGCGATTTAGAAAAGAGTTACAGAACGCCGAACTGCATTTGTTGGGTCCTGAAGGCAAAGGGGTCTTGACGATAAGCGGAGGGCTGGCGAGCTTCCCACGAGATGGCTCAACAATAGAGGCGCTTTTTAAGCAGGCGGACAAGGCGCTTTTGGAGGCCAAGCGCAGCGGGAAAAACAGAATCTACCTGGTTGGTAAAGCTGATAGCGATATCGCCGACATCAGATGATAATCAGGGGTTGGTTTATAAGCCAGAGGCAAAATCCGCTACCGGTCATAACCAAGCACAAGCGTCTCGGTTGGACCAAGCAGTTTATAGCGTATTCCTCGCCAGCAGATAGTTCTTCCAAAGGCCGATGAAATAATAAAAATCAACAGCAGCAGCGACCATAACCACGAGAAGAGGATGTCAGCGGTTGAGGCGGCCTTCATTTTCGGCAAATCTTTTTCAAGCAATTTACCAATCATCTTCTGTCGCAGTATTGCTCTGACCAACTGACCTGCGAAAAAACAGATGGGTACAGCAGCAAAGAGGAGCAGGCGTTCTTTTGTGGTCATAGCGACATAGAGTGCCAGGACTGCTCCGGCCCACAGCCCCAGTACTGTGTACAAGCTGCTGCCTAATCCGAACCACCAGGTCCTTGGTGCGCCTATGCGAGTAATCAGGAATTGTCTCCGGCCAAATTCAAAAAGCTCCGGCCAGGTTGTGGATTCGTGCGAACCTACTAAACAGGCAGGAACGAAAGCCACCTTCAAACCGGCTTTTTTGACGGCATAGCTTAACGATAAGTCATCGCTCAGGACTTTTGGCCAGATTTTGTCAAGCCCCACCTTGCGAAAGACGTCCACACGGATAGCCATAGAGCCGCCCCAGGCTTGATTGAAAATGGTGTTGCCAAGCAATTGGGCGATTTTGGCGTTCACTGCCGATAAAGCCAGGGTGGCGAGATTGTTTTTTTTAGGTATAAACCAACGATAGCCGCTGGCGGCACCGGTTTTGGCTTGCCTGAGAGGATAAACTATGTGACTTAGCCAATCGCTGCGCACGCAGACATCCGAGTCGGCAAATGCCAGAACCTCGACATCATCACCAATTCTCTCGTAGCAGTAGAGTAGATTGTGAATTTTTTGGCTGCAAGATTGTCCTTGACCTGCAATAAAAACTTGTACCTCTTGGGCCTTTGAGCTTTGGCTTAGTTGATTTTTCAATTTGCACAATTCGCTATAGGCAGGGTCTGATTGTTCGGCAACCACAAACCACAGCAGATAGTTTTTGTAGTCCTGATTAAAAAAGGAGCTGATATTTTTTTGGAAGTCTGAATCCAGGCCCTTACACGGCACAATCAGAGCCGTACATGGCCGATAGAACAAACGCTGCTTTTTGTACTTGGCCAGTGCATAGCGGTAGTTCCTGTAAATGTGAACCAAAAAGACTAACTGTGACAGAATTGCCAGCAGGGCTATGTAGTAATACCAATCCATTTTTGCATTTCGTATCTGGAATCCGTGTCTCGTTCCACACCTCACAAGATACTTTTAACGAGACTTACCTATCAGGATAAAGAAGCCAACGGCACTATTGAGTCAATTAGCTGTTCAATAGTATAAGATATTGAGAGGTCAATTGGAAGTAAACAACCGTGATTATGGTCGGAGGCGATTATTATAAGGTTTTTGCTGGCTTGTTTCCATCCGGTCTGCTGTGGCTGATGGCCGAGGATGAAAATGTCAACATCAAGGAGCTTGGCCATTTTATCGAGCAGGTTTTGACTGTGGTTTCGTCCCCAGATTAAAAGGTGGGCTGAGCCTGGTTTCTTACAATCATCGATTTTCAGTTGTCTGTGCAAAATCTGCGGGTCAAATTTATCCACGGAGCGGTCGTTGGGAAGCGAATGTGACATCCATATTCTATTATCGCACCTGACGGCTAATGGTTGGGAAAGTAGAAATTGTTTTATCGCCATTTTGACATCGGCGCTATTCTGCTGGAATTCCTGCTCCAGAGCCGACAGCATTGGTTGATTCATTTCTTTGCCGTCTTTCATCACTTTGCTGTTGCTGATGAATGCGGCGTCGTGGTTTCCCATAATAACGTGGATTCGGTCTGGGAAGCTTAGTTTATAATGGGCGACATCGAAAAGCAATTTGTAAGATAAACACCCCCCTCTGGAACTTTCGGGACCTCCGTGGATAATTTCCTGGAGGAGGATATGCCTGTCGGGATTGTTAGCGAGGTCGGCGAAGGCAGTTATCCTTTCGAAATTTCGCCGATGCCCATGAATGTCGCCGGTTACCAGTAAACTGCCGTTAGCAGGCAAATAAATCAAATTGCCCTGTCGAAACTTATCTGCCTTGTTGGCTTCTACAGCCTTGTTTAGCAAATCAATTATTGCTTGATGCATTTTTATTAATTTTTATCTTGTCGCCCAATATACTGTGTATAATAAGGTCCAGTCTCGATATAACCGTCGTTATATCGCGTGGGCGCTCTACAGGACTGTCTTTTACGCAGTCCATTACAAGTTTCGAGACTCCTGCCGGTACTTTTTTTCTTATTTCGTGAGGAGCGGGACAATTTTTGGGAATAACCAGGCCGAGACCGTTATCTTTTTTGGGTATCAAAGTGGGGACGTTTTGACCGGTAAGGGCCCAGTACATTGTCGCCCCAAGATTAAAGACATCAGTTTTTGGGCCGAGCGGTTTGCGTCTGACCTGCTCAGGAGCAATATAGTCCGGCGTGCCCTGAATCCGCGGCTTTACGGTTCCGATTCTGCAGCTTTGACCAAGGTCTATAATTTTAATTGAGCCGGACCTGCTCAGAAGGATATTATTGGGCTTTATATCGCAGTGAGCAAATCCCTGCTGATGCATAGCATTGAGGCCGCCGGCGACCATTCTGAATACAAGCAAGACATCTACCAAACTTAAAGTGGGACCGTCTTCGAGAGACTGGCCGTCGAACAGTTCCATAGAGAGCAGCATCTCTCTTACTTTGAACATACGGCGTATCTTTATTAATTTGTTGCACTTGCGGACGTAGGGATGGTCTATCTTACGAGCGATTTTGTATTCGGTCTCTACTTGCTCGAAGATTCTTGCGTCTTCCGGCCTTTCGAGGGTAACCCGTTTTAAAGCAACGTTGCTATTGTCCTCCTGGTCGGTTGCCATGTAGATTGTGCTGCGGGCACCGGTTCCAATGCGTTTGAGTATGGTGAAGCCACCGACGTCGAGTATATCTTTAGCCATATTATCCGCAACAGCCTAAGAATTTAACAATCTGCTAATATTTCACTACCTTTTGTATAAGATGCGCCAAACAGGCCTTCTGTTCCATTAATTATGCAATTTAGCAATAAAAATGCTAATAAAAAAACTGTTTTTACATAGATTTTACGTAGAATGGCGAACCGGTTCGATTAAGCTTTGTAAACCCAGCCGGTTGTAATATGTTCAATTTTTTGTCCGCGATTGCGGCGTTTCTTTGTAGTATCGGCGCAAAAAAGATACGGCTTGACAATCTTGCGGAAATTTGGATAATGTTTTAAGTTGGTTTCGACGAAAGTAGCTGTTGGATAGCGACGTATTGGTTTGTAGTCTGCTGTTCCCCGATAGCTCAACTGGTAGAGCGAGCGGCTGTTAACCGCTAGGTTGTAGGTTCGAGCCCTACTCGGGGAGTTTTGGACTTGGGCAGTCTTGAATTAAGAAGGTTAACATACACCGGTTTATAAGCATCGGATTCAATGTCCGTCGATTCTTCTGTTATGTTTTGTCCCAGCGAATCATGATAGTATGGTCAACGTATTGAACATCCGTTTGCCACTATAAAGACACACAGATTATATATCCGCCTGCCCTGACAGAGCTGTCGCTATGCTCGAAACACCCCAGGGGGCGAACACAACTGCAGGAAGCCATCAGAAAGCCTTCGAAATTTTGAGAGCAATTTGATAACTTATGGCAGTAAGGATCCGTAGCGATGCTATTAAGGCGTGAATATGTGAAATGTCAGTCAGTAGTGAGGCTCACCAATGTTTGCGATTTCTTGATTATATGAGGTGCATTATATGATTAACAGGCGTGAATTTCTCAAGTGCGTGGGCAGATACTCGATATGTGCCGCTGTTGCTTCGATCGGCCGGGGGCGAGTTTTTGCTTTAGACGGCGATTCAAGTAAGAAGCCGAACGTTATCCTCTGCATGAGTGACGACCAGGGCTGGGGGGATGTCGGGTACAATGGTCATCCGGTTCTCAAGACGCCTAATCTTGATCAAATGGCAAAAGAAGGTATCAGGTTCGAGAGGTTCTATTCGGGTGCGCCGGTTTGTTCTCCAACCAGAGGCAGTTGTCTGACTGGTCGGCATCCTTATCGGTTCGGTATATACCATGCCAATGTGGGATACATGAAGAAAGAGGAGATTACGTTAGCCGAAGTCCTCAAGATGCAGGGCTACGCGACCGGTCATTTCGGAAAATGGCACCTTGGGACTCTAACGAAAACAATTGAGGAGGCCAACCGGGGCGGTCAACGGGGAGCGGCGCACTATTCGCCTCCGTGGGAAAACGGATTTGACGAATGTTTTTCTACCGAAGCCAAGGTTCCCACCTGGGACCCGATGGTCAAACCCGCCGGGCAAAGGAACAAGAAATGGTGGAATTCCATCGAGCCATCAGCGCCCACTGAACAGTATAACACTCACTATTGGACAGGACCGGAACAAATGGCCAAAGATAATCTTTCCGGCGATGATTCGCGGATCATTATGGATCGTGCGATTGCCTTTATCGAGAAGACCACCGGGAAGGGTCGGTCATTTCTCACGGTGATCTGGTTCCACGCCCCGCATTGGCCAGTTGTAGCAGGGCCGAAGTATCGAGATATGTATCCAGGCCAAAGTCAATTCGCACAGAATCATTTCGGCTGTATTACTGCAATGGACGAACAGATCGGGCGGTTGCGAAAGAAACTGCATGAATTTGGTATTGCCGACAATACGATGTTCTGGTTCTGCAGTGATAATGGTCCTGAGGGTGGTGTTCAAGACCCCAAGGGTGGCTTGGGCTCGGCCGGTCCGTTGCGAGGGCGCAAGCGCAGTCTCTACGAAGGCGGGGTAAGAGTGCCGGGATTGCTCGTGTGGCCGGAAAAGATCAAGAAACCTCGCGTGGTCGAGATGCCGTGTTCGACCAGTGATTATTTTCCGACCGTGCTTGATGTGCTTGGTTACAAACTTGCGGAGGCCCAAAGCCGTCCGTACGATGGAGTCAGTCTTATGCCATTGATTGAAGGGGATATGAACGAGCGTCCCCGGCCCATTGGTTTTGAATCAAAAAATCAGGTTTCTCTTATTGGTAATCGTTATAAGTTATACAGCAGTGACAAAGGAAAGACGTTTGAGTTGTACGATTTGATAGATGATCCGCCAGAGACCAAAGACATTGCAAAAGACAAACCCGAAATTCTGGGAACTATGAGAAAGACCCTCGAGGCATGGTGCGCATCGTGCAAAGCCAGTGACACAGGACATGATTATAAATAGCTGAGATTGGCTCTTGCGATCTCCTATATCTTGGAGGTAACTGTTCATGATGAACAGGCGTGACTTTTTAAGATTCGTTGGTGCAACAGCGGCTACCGCTGTTGGGACTGAATTTGCTTCCGGGATAGCGGATATAAAGAGCAGACCAAACATTATCCTCATAATGACCGATGACCAGGGGTATGGTGAGTTGGGCTGCCATGGAAATCCGATCCTCAAGACACCTAACCTTGATAAGCTACACGCCGAGAGTACTCGGTTTACGGCGTTTTACGTCAGCCCGACATGCTCGCCGACTAGGGCGAGTATGATGACCGGCCGGCATGAGTTTCGGTCGGGAGTGACACATACAATTCTCGAACGTGAACGGATGAGCCTTGATGCGGTGACTATTGCAGAAGTCCTTTCAAAAGCAGCGTACAAGACCAGTATTTTCGGCAAATGGCATCTGGGAGATGAGGAGCCGTATCAGCCTCATAATCGAGGTTTCGATGAAGTCTTTATTCACGGGGCCGGAGGTATAGGTCAATCCTACAAATGTAGTTGCGGCGACGTGCCCGGCAACAAGTATTTTGATCCGGTGATTCGACATAATAAGACTTTCGTCCAGACGAAGGAATACTGTACCGACATATTCTTTACGCAGGCCCTGCGATGGATAAAGCAGAACAAAGACAGGCGTTTCTTTGCCTACATCGCCACCAATACGCCGCATAGCCCGCATGTCTGCAGCCAGGAGTATTCGAAGCCTTATCTGGATGCGGGCCTCGATGAGAAGTCGGCTGCTTATTACGGAATGACCGCGAACATCGATGACAATGTGGGACAGCTGGTTAGTGAGATGGATCAATGGGGCCTGACCAAGAATACGCTGCTTATCTTTATGACCGACAACGGACATTCGATGCGCAATCTTTATAATGCCGGTATGAGGGCGCATAAGGGGACACCTTACGAAGGCGGGACACGTGTACCGGCATTTTTCCGGTGGCCTGGTCAAATCAAGGCGGGTGTGGATATTGATAGGCTCTGTGCTCATATTGATTTATTTCCGACATTGGCGGAACTCTGTGGTGCGACTATTCCGGCAAAGGTCAAGCTTGACGGCCGTAGCCTAGTGCCCTTGTTAAGAAATCCAAATGCCAAGTGGTCTGACCGATATCTGTTTATTCATCGGGGCAGGTGGAAACGTGGCAAAGCGAAAGAGTCAAAATACACTCAGTGTGCCGTACGCTCACAACGGTTCCGGCTGGTGAATAACCAGGAGTTGTATGATATTGAGAATGATCCGGGTGAGACGACAAACGTGATTGACAAGTATCCTGAGGTGGTGGCCAAGATGCGAAAGGCCTACAATCAGTGGTGGGACGAAGTATTATCCGCCATGGTCAACGAGGATGTCCCTTATGCAAAGGACAATCCGTTCAGAGTTCTGTATTTAAGGCAAAAGGCCGAGCAGGGGATACCTGCCTGGCCGGTGGATGAACCTTAGTTTCAAGGAAGTATTATGGATAAGCAAACGAGAAGAGAATTTATGAAAATGGCGGGGGCGACTGTGACTTCGGCTGGGGCGTTGTCGTGGTTGCCGGGTTGTGCAGATGCCAGCCCGACAGCAACGGCGAAGACGCCTAACATAATCTTTATCTTGATTGACGACATGGGTTGGAAAGACCTTGGCTGCTACGGTGCTTCCTTTTTCGAGACGCCGAATATCGACCGACTCGCGGCTCAAGGGATGCGCTTTACCGACGCTTACGCAGCTTGCGCGGTATGCACTCCAACGCGAGCCAGCATCATGACGGGCAAGTATCCCGCGCGTCTGCATATGGACGGGCACATCCGTCCGGACCTCAAGCCTTACCCGCAGGGTTCAGGCAAGCTCATCAACCCACAGTTCAAGCAGTGGCTTGAACCATCCGAAGAGACCATTGCCGAGGCTCTCAAGACGGGCGGCTATACATCAGCCAGCATAGGCAAATGGCACCTAGGTGAGCAAAGCGGTCCCCAGTACCGCCCACAGAACCAGGGTTTTTCACGAGTTGTGCTTAGCCAGCATCACGGCGACATGAAATATTTCTATCCGTTCGTCAATCGTGAAAAATGGCCTTACGCAGGCCCACTTCCGGGTAAGCCGGGTGATTACCTGCCGGACCGTCTTACTGACGAGGCCTTGAAATTTATTGAGGACTATCGTGACAAACCATTTTTTCTCTACCTTTCGCACTGGTCCGTACACAGCCCATTTAAGGCAAAGCAGGAAAAGATCAAAAAGTACGAAGCTAAGAAGAAAATGCTTGGGGAAAAAGATATTATGCCTGTTTATGCCGCGATGGTAGAAAGCGCGGACGAAAGCGTCGGACGTGTTATGAAAAAATTGCAGGAGACGGGCATTGATGATCGAACCGTCGTCATTTTCATGTCGGACAATGGCGGCGTTAAGAGGGCCACTTCTATGTTGCCGCTGCGTGGTGAGAAGTCGATGTACTATGAAGGCGGCATCCGGGTACCGATGATTATTAAAGCTCCAGGTTTGACACGGGCCGGTTCTGAGTGTCATGAGCCGGTTATCAGCACCGATTTCTATCCGACGATGCTGGAAATTACCGGATTGCCATTTAAACCTGACCAGCACCTTGATGGTGTTAGTCTCGTGCCTTTGTTAAAGGGTGCTGATACTCTCGGTCGAGATGCCATTTACTGGCATTTTCCACTCTATCACTTTCGAGGCGGCACCCCGTGCAGCGCAATGCGTGCCGGCGACTATAAACTGATAGAGTTCTTCGAGGATAATCATGTTGAACTTTATAACCTCAGGAATGATATAGGCGAGAACAACGACCTGGCGAGAACCAATCCCGACAAAGCTAACGAGCTTAGGAAAATGCTACATCAATGGCGAAAGGACGTGAACGCGCAGATTCCAAAACCGAATCCAGATTACAAGCCAGGTTAATAGAAAAAGGAATAAGAAATAATGAATGTTAAGTTATGGTCAATGCTTGCAGTTGTGTTGTTTGTATATTTCTTTGCAGCTTCTCGGCCATGCTGATCTGAAGATGGCAACAAGATATGTACAAAATGTTTCCAAACAAACGGACAGAGTGATTGAAAATAGCAGGAAGTATGTAATTTAAGAAGAAACTTGAACTTGGATTTCTCTTTATTCCGATTTTGCGGCAATGAGGGGGCAAACCAAACCGGCACGGCGGATTGGCGGGATAAGAGGACAAAATTCGGGCTATTGTTTCAAATGGTAGGCAGACAGTGGTCGAAGGTAAGGGTGATAGAACATCGTTGGCGCACTTCGGGCAGCGGATGCGATTAAACGAGCTTGGCATGGTCTTGCCTCTGTGGGGAAGCGACAACTTATGCACTGTGAGTTCTGTATACGGGTTTTGGCAGAAAAAGGAAATGCTTGATAGTTCGTGTCGATTTCTTGTAGAATTATTGGGTCCGAACGGAGAAAATTATGTTCTTTAAGAGTGTAAATGGGAAATTCCACTTAATAGTGAAAGGTCAGGAAATGAATAAGTTAGCCATAATCGTTTCCCTCGGATTGCTCACCCAATCACTTTCTGCAAACCAATTCCATGTTTCAATAAAGGGAAGCGATAGCAATGCAGGATCCGCCTCAAAGCCGTTGAGAACCATCTCTGCTGCCGCACAACTCGCACAGCCCGGCGACGTGATAACCGTTCATCAGGGGACTTATCGAGAGCGCGTGAATCCGCCTCGTGGTGGCTTATCAGACTCAAAGACGATTGTGTATCAAGCAGCCAAGGGTGAACAAGTCGTCATCAAGGGCTCTGAGGTCGTCACCGGCTGGAAGCAAGTCCGGGATGGTGTATGGAAGGTTGAAATTCCTAATACGTTCTTCGCCAACTACAATCCATACAAAGATCTAATCAGCGGTGACTGGTTTAACCCAAGAGGAAGAAACCACCACACAGGAGAAGTTTATCTAAACGGCAACGCGCTCTTCGAAGACGTTTCGCTCGACAAGATCAACGAGCCCGGCAAAAAAAACTGGTATTGCCAAAGCGATGATCAATACACATATATATGGGCGAATTTCGATGATCTCAATCCCAATGAGCAGCTCGTTGAAATCAATGTCAGGCCAACATGTTTCTATCCCGATAAGCCAGGTAGAAACTACATCACCATACGGGGCTTTCAAATGAGCCAGGCCGCTACGCAATGGGCCGCTCCTACTGCCGAACAAATCGGCCTGATTGGTACGCATTGGAGCAAAGGCTGGATTATTGAGAATAACCGCATCAGTGATTCCAAATGCGTTGGTATTACTTTGGGTAAAGACAGGGAATCCGGACACAACAAACTTGAAAGTGCCGATGGTTACAATAAAGTCGTTAAGATAGCTTTAGAAAATGGTTGGTCGAAAGAAAATATAGGATCGCACATTGTTAGAAACAATACCATCTACAATTGCGGGGCTGCCGGAATTTGCGGAAGCATGGGAGGGGCTTTCAGTCAGGTGACCGGAAACCACATCTACAACATCCATATCAACAAGCCCTTCAGCGGCGCGGAAATGGCCGGCATCAAACTGCATGCCCCCATTGACACCTTGATAAAGAATAACCGCGTCCACGATACATGTCTCGCTATCTGGTTGGATTGGATGACCCAGGGTACTCGTGTCAGCGCGAACCTGTGCTACAATAGTACCTCACAGGATCTCTTTGTCGAGGTCAATCACGGTCCCTATGTCGTAGATAACAATATATTTCTATCCAAAACTGCACTGAGAGACTGTTCCCAGGGAGGAGCATTCGCGCATAATATAATTGCCGGCAAGATCGTTCGAGACCCGCAATCGCGCCATACCCCGTACCATAAAGAACATTCAACTGAAATCGCCGGCCTCAGCAATACACGCGGAGGGGACAACCGATTTCACAATAATATATTTCTCGGAGGCAATGGACTCAATATCTATGACGATGCTGAACTTCCCATGTATGTCGATGGCAATCTATACTTTAATGGGGCTGCCTCATATCACACGGAAACAAATTTCGTTAAAATACCAAACTTCAATCCGAATATCAGGCTCGTCGAACAAGACGATGCCGTCCATCTTCACTTCACCTTGCCGGCAACAAACATAGACCTAAAGAATCAGCTTGTAACTACTGAATTGCTCGGCAAAGCCGCGATTCCAAAACTGTTCTATGTAAATCCTGACATCACACCTTTGAAGGTTGACACCGACTATTTCGCCAGGAAGAGAAATGAACAGAATCCTTCCGCCGGACCCTTTGAGAATCCTGGAGAGGGACAACTCAGCCTGAAAGTGTGGCCCCTGAGAAAAGAATAAACAGTTTTGCCGACATCGTAACAGTGAAAGGTAAGAAATGAATTCTCGCGAAAGACTGCAAAATAGGATGAGTATGCTGATACTGTTAAATGGCTTAGTAAGCGTCTGCGCCCATTTACATTAAACGAAGAACTTAAATGAATTTTAGAAAAGAAAAAACGTCCTAATTTAAAGGCAAATCTGTCTCATTGTTGCTGAAGACGTACAGGTGTGATTGTGAGTATTAGCGCGGGAGTAGGTTTATTTTTCCGAGATAGTATCGTTTTTTGTTATCATTTTTGTTGTATGGTAGCTGTATTGTTGGGGTTGCGTCTAACTTTCCTATTGAGATGTATAGGTTGTACTGACCAGGTTTTATATTTCTTTTAAAGTTTTGTTTAAATTTTGGGGCTATGTTTAATTTTGTTATTATTGTTTTTGTTTTTTCCTTGTCTGGGAATGTGGGCTGGAGGCTCCTTACGTTGAAGGTGTCGTTTGTGTGTGTTGAGACTATTCCCTGCTTATCGTCTTTGATTGTGAATGTTATGTAGCCTCCTGGGTAGCATGGCGCTACCCCTGCGTTTTTCCATGTCGTTTTGATCTCAAACGGAGTTCCGATATTTATTGATTCAGGCCAGGATGCTTCTTTTATGCAAATGCGGTATCCTAAGCGGCGGTTTATCTTATCTATTGCATCCTTGTTTTCATTTAAGAGCACCCTTGGCCACCAGTGAATTGACATATAGCTGGCGTGATAATCTTCTACTGATTTAAGCCAAAGGTCCTTGTCCCATGCGTTTCTTTTCAGTGAACCGCCATAATGTTGGTGCTCGAGGATTACGGGGAACTTTGGCCAGAAGCTGTTTGCAAGTTCTGCATGATACCAGCTATTTGGTGGAGGTTGGACCATAATACTGTCATCTCTGAGGGTTATGCCTTTTTTCAGGGCGTAGTCTGTGATGGGGAAGTTACGACCCGGTTTATTGTGACCTACGAAGTCATCACTTATGCAGAGCAGGGTATTTTTGAAGTGTTTGAGATGGAGGTCGATATGCTTTTTCTGTGTGCTATACAGGATATCATCCGGAGTTTGGCTGCTTGCATGAGTGTGACCCTCGCCCCACAGACCGAACGTGCCGATGTCAATGAATGCTACGTTTGGATTGTTATCGTAGCGTTTAGCCATGTTTGCAAGGAATCTGTCTAGTTTTTCGAGATAGATAGGGTCATTGAAATCGGGATCCCATGATGGACCTGTGGTTTTTCTACCCTGACCGTATTGGTAGAAGTAGCCTCTTGCTCCAGCTTTTTTTACCCATTCGGGAGTTGCGTAACGCATCCAGTTTTCTGAGGTAGTAAGACGGATTGCAATACGTTTGCCTTTGTCTATCCATCGCTGGGCGGGTGTATCGAGCAGAGACCAGTTGTAGTTTCCTTCTTCAGGTTCGATGAATGCCCATGGGACACGTAAGTATACGGTTGAAAGACCAGGGAAATCTTCGAGTGTGTCAGAGGGTTCAAGCCTGGAGCCGTAGTTTGTTATATTGTTGGAGTAATAGTGCATCGTCCAACCCATATCGGGATTGATGAGGGCTTGACCGTTGTCGGTTAATATTACTTTTACTATGTTATTATTATCTGCATGTATGATAGGACAGATGAGGAACGCTAACGCTAATGATATTACGATGAAACGGTTTATATTTTTCATTGTCAACATGTTTTTACAGCACGTATTAACTGAGATTTCCCATATAAAATCGTATATCTCAGCCCAGCTATACCGCTGAGCCTGATTTCCAATAGAATATCAAGTCTGTGTTGAAAATTCACGCTTTCTTATTGACTCTGCATGATGGCCCTGCGGCTGCAAAAAGTGAGTAAAAATCCATACAACCAGAATACAACCCAAACACCAAATATCGCACAAAATCGCAAAAATCGTAAATCCATAAGGCTGGTAATATCAAAGACTTAAAAAAATTGCAAAATATGATGAACGTATTGAACATACGTTGATCAATCAGCGAAGCAGTGTTTCTACCGCGGCCAACCACACGTGAGATTATCGTCAAGTCGAAGACAGCTAAATTCTTGCAAAGCTACTCGTAACGCGGTAGCTTGTGAGTTATGGCCAAGAAGAAGAAACAACCAAAGAATAAAAAGGACTTGAAATGAAAACGACACGTAGAAACTTCATTAGTGCTGCAATCGCAGCGGGAACATCTCTGCTGGCCAACAAGCAGACTGCCAGTGCAGAGCATAAAGAGCCCTCGCCGACGCAGGAACATCCGGATATTGTGAAATGGAGCCGGGATATTCCGCTTCGTTATGAGGCCGATGTCGCCGTGATAGGCGGTGGAATCGCTGGAGTCTGTGCAGCCTGTGCCGCCGCCAGGTCCGGAGCGAGCGTCATTCTGGTAGAGCGTTTTGCGGTGACCGGCGGAATGCTGACTACCGGAGGTGTCGCAAATTTCTGCGGCCAGATGACCGGGCAGGGAGAAGTGTTTGACGCAATCCTGGCGGATTTGCACAAGTTCAATGCGCTGGGTTATGAGAACAAGGACTCTGTATTTCACTATGAAATCCTGGCGATTGTTCTGCAGGAGCTGCTGCTGAGACGCGGCGTTAAGTTGCTCCTGCATACTCGTTTGGTCGGAGTGAACCTCAAAGGGCAGCAGATTACTGAGTGCATAATTGCTGGCAAATCCGGCCTTGAGGCTGTTCATGCGAAACAATTTATTGACTGTACCGGCGAAGGTGACATGGCCCGGTTCGCCGGCTTTGAGATTGTTAAAGGAAGACAGCAGGATTCTCTGCAGCTCCCCATGTCTCTGATATATTTTGTGCGCCACGTCAGTGAGGAGGATACGTTTGTGCAGTTGCCCGAGAGCTGGTTCGATCCGATAAAGAAGAAAGAGGACCTTCCCATGACCAGTATCTGGCCGGATGGACCCGGCGCAAACGCGATCAAAATCAAGATACCCATGTTTGACGCAACTGATACCGAGTCCCTTACGGCGGCCGAAATACGGGCAAGGAGAAGAATGATGGAAGTACTTTATTACCATCAGGCTGTCGAAAAAAGGCACTGGCTTCTCGACCATTGTTCGCCCATAATCGGTATTCGGGAAGGTTGCAGAATCGTAGGCGATTACATACTCACGGTAGACGATCTACGAGCGGGCAGGGCTTTCGATGATGGGGTGGCCCGCGGAACTTTTTACCTCGACGGACACAAACCCGATGATGATAAACGCACATATATTCTGCCAAAAGATCAGCTTAAAGTTCCACCTTACCAGATACCGCTGCGGTCACTGATCGCCCGCGATGGTAAGAATCTCATGATGGCCGGCAGGTGTTTCTCAGCCGACCAGCTTGCTCTTTCATCCGCGCGGGTCTCTACGACCGGATCAATGATGGGACAGGCCGCCGGAATTACAGCGGCAATCTGTGCCGTCAAAAACTGTTTCCCACGCGATGTAGACTCTCGGGAAGTCAGAAAGATTATCCAGCAGCGAGGCGGAAAACTCACAGTATGAACTGTCTTGCTATCAGCATCTTGCGAGGCATCAACGTTAATATCTTCAGAAAGGTAGGGAAATGCATCATTTTCAAATATTGACTCTGACCGCCATAAACATGTAGGGACCACCCCTCATGGGGCTTGGTCGATTCAAAGTCAGGATTCTTGAGCCGCACACTGCGGCCCTTTGGTTCTGCAGAGTCGCCTCATCAGATTGTCTTAAGCAAGCAGAAGATTTGAGCTTTGAATACAAATATGATATTTTATCGGAAAAGATGCTCAACTGTGCAGTTGAGCATGTACATGCAATGTACGTTCGAAATCCCAGCAAATAGAAGTGCATGAGAAGAACTGAGCAGTGGTTAACAGTACCTCGTGTGCTTACTTTGGGCGATGAAGCCAGAGCAATAGAGCGATGAGTGTAAAACTGATTACAGTGACAATACTGTGGGCGATGGTGACCAGTGTGGTTGCTTCTGAATCGCTGTTTGAGAACAGTGATTTTGAGGCTGGGACGTGGAAGAATTGGACGGTTGAGGGCGAGGCTTTTGAGCGAGGGCCGACGACCGGTGAGGTTGTACCCGAATCAGATACAACTGGCTCGGTGGTAAAAATGCTGAGGGACAACTGGAAGAATACACCTAATTTATATCGTCAACCGGAGCTTGCCGGCTTTGAGGGAAAGACTTTTGCCAATTCTTATCATCCGGAGAAACTGGACAAGACAACAGGAACTTTGGTTTCGAAATCGTTCGTTGTCCAGAACGATTACATCTGCTTTCTGTTGGCCAGCGGAAAAGAGCCGCGAGCCGGAGCTTTGGCAGTAAATCTGGCGATAGATGGAAGGGCCGTTCGCCAAGCCACGCCTAAGGGTGAAAATTTTGAAACTTGTTGTTTTTACGTCAGACAGTTACGGAGCAAGGAGGCGCGGATCGAGATAGTCGATAAGGCGATATTGCTTGGCGGCTGGATTGCTGTGGACAGTATCAAAGGTCAGGAGAAACCAAGTAGTGATTGGGTAGTCCGAGAAAAAGACAGGATTGTTCGAAGAATCTCGGATGCTCGCAGTTTCTATTGCAATAAGAGATATCTGAATATTCCAGCGGTGGGAGCCTTTCCTGAAGATGCACTTAAATTGATCGTTGATGGGCGCATCGTCCAGGAAATATGCATGGCAGTAGCCGACGGGCAGCCCGCCGAGTTCTGGCAGTTTATTGATTTGAGTCTGTGGCAGGGCAAAGAGGCTACGCTGACAATCGACGGGTGGAGTTCTTCAGATGAACTTTTGTCTGAGGTATTTCTTGATGACAGGATAAGAGGATTGGACAATCTCTATAATGAGAGATATCGTCCACAGTTTCACTGTACACCGATACAAGGCTGGAATAACGATATAAACGGCGCGGTTTACTACGACGGCGAATACCACGTTTTTTATCAGTACGATCCGAGTCGAAGCGGCGCTATCGGACGAAATATGCATTGGGGCCATGCTGTCAGTGTGGATTTGTTTCATTGGAAGCACCTGCCGATCGCACTGGGCGTTGATCCGGTAAGGGGGCAGAACTATTCGGGTTCGGCAGTAGTTGATTTTAACAACTCAGCCGGACTTCAGAAAGGCGATGAAAAAACGTTATTAGCCTTTTACACCCGCAGGAAACCAATGACGTTTGTCAAGTGGGACTATGACGTCGAGCGCAGCGACCAGTGTATTGCCTATAGTACAGATCGGGGGCGGACGTGGACTCACCTGGAAAAACCCGCAGTGGCGTGCATCACGGCGAAGAACCGTGACCCAAAGGTATTTTGGCATCAGACAAGCGGCAAATGGATTATGGCCTTTTTCATAAGAGACGGCTACAGTTTCTATTCTTCGAATAATCTTAGGGATTGGAAGAAGCAAAGCCATATTAGCGGTTTCCACGAGTGTCCGGATATTTTCGAGCTCGAAGTTGATGGTGACTCGACGAACAAGAAGTGGGTTCTGGTCAACGGCAACGGCTCTTACCACATCGGCAGTTTCGACGGCAGAAGGTTTGAGACTGAAACACAGGCCAAGACCGCCTTCGGCCCCCTGTCGGCAACACAGACATTCAACCAGGCTCCTGATGACGGCAGACGCCGGGTGCAGATGAATTGGTTTCATATATTTCCTCGCAACAGGATGATACAACTGGGCATGCCATTCTCGCAATTGCTGTCATTGCCTGTGGAGCTGACGTTGAGAACAACCGAGGAGGGAGTCCGCGTTTTTTCCAATCCCACTAGCGAGATAATGTCGATCCGAGCAGAACACCGTGTTTATCCGATGAAGGATTTGTCAACCGGATCTCTTTGGGTAAACGATATCCCATGGGAACTGTACGAGGTCCAAGTGACATTTGATTTTGAGAATGCCAATACCATCGGTGTGCGCATTCGCGGTGTCGAGATATCTTATGATGTGAAGACACAAATGCTAAGCCTCGGAAATTACAAGGTAAAAGTCAAACCGGAAAAGGGCAAACTCAGGCTGCGAGCATTGCTTGATCGTTGTTCTGTCGATCTTTTTGCCAACGATGGCAGGGCATATTTGATGGATAGTGCCTGTCCCGACAACAGTAAAGCTGCTCTTGAATGCTACGCCAGCGGCGGTCAGGTTACTGTGAAGAACATTGAGTTCTATCGGTTGAACTCGATCTGGAAGAATGATTGAATACAGATGGGACTCTTTGCAAGGATATATGGGAATCTCTGCGTTTTTGGTTTATGTCTGCTCGTCGTAGATCACTCTTAGGCTTTGTACAACAATATTTTGTAACATGAAAGAGTTTTACACTGGAACAAAAGAGATTCTGTTAAGAATATGCTGCCGACTTCAACGGTTTGCAAGCTGCGATAATCCTTACTACCATCTTACAATTAGGACACCAGGTAGTTCATATGAATATTATCTCTGAAGTCCCGTGCGTTTTCACCGCTGCAAATTACGGCGCTGGCGGGAGCGAAACCTTACCCGTGGCTCTGTGAACGTAGAAGGTCTTGACGTATCCTCCGCTGGAGGGGCCATCTTTTGGAATTCAAGTCTCATTATTGATCTCATTAATACAATGACTTCCATTTCTAATGTGCAAAGATATGTTAAACCATGTGATTACCTGTCGCTATAGATCAAACGAAGTTCAATATCGGGCTTGTTATAAATCTGCCACAGTCTAAGCAGCCCCATCATCATCGTGTCGCTGCGGGTTATGGCTTCGTAGTGCTCAAAGCCGGCGGCAACACGTGGTAG
>JGI10211J14876_10000067_pt1 | contig 35149 bp, 49 predicted proteins | sample Etolagsediment_FD_14876 | JGI IMG/M metagenome (IMG submission 14876)
TTAGAAGAATAGATATACATATATTTTAAATATTTGATTTAAAATATATGTATAGGGGACTCTATATTTAGTTATGCTTTTGATTTGTAAGGAATTTTACAAAATATGTTAAGCTGCTTAGCTATACTTAGCTATACTTAGCTATACTTAGCTATACTTAGTATGCTAGATAGTGACTTGCAAACGTATTGCAAAATCACTATCTATCACGATATAACATAATTAAATAAAAATCAATAAATTCTTTTATATTTACTGAAGTTTCTTAAAAATATAAAGCTTTCCTTTAAGCTACCATGCGCAGTAGCGTGGGGATAAATGATTTTACGATTGACCTAATGAGGTCTTGGAAAAACAGTTTTGCAATGGGATTAAAATGTCATGTAGAATGGTCATAAATAAGAGTCTTTTAATGTTTATAATCAATGGTTTGGTCGCTTTGATTATAACATAAAAAGAACTCTTATTCTCTTTTATCTTGTTGTTTTTAAAGAAAATATTGCACTTTTTAACTCAGAAAAGTGAATAAAATAAGAACTGAGAATAGTTTTATAAAACTAAAAATCTTGAATATTAGAGATTGCTAAAATTATATTTTAATAATCTCCTAGCAGCCCTTGGCAGGGCTGTTTTACCGAACATGGTGCAGTAATATACCGAGCCATCTATAGCTTCATTAATCTGCGGCCGCCCGTCGTTTTCCCATTGAATTTCCCATACAGGTTTCTGAGTTTGCTGCGCTTTTTCTTCTATCTGGGCCTTATATGCTGCGGCCTCAAGTGCTAGTTCAGACTCCATTTGGAGTCTGTTAGTAACAGATTTATCTCGAAAATAAACAACCCCATCCCCTTTTATGCCTGCTTTTTCTCTTATGTCTGCCATTTCGAATTCCCCTGTGTTATTGTATTAAGTATGTATATAATAACATAGTGTTTATAATAATACAACTATTTTATTCATTATTTTTAAAATAAACTCCGAATGCTCCCATGGCTGCCTCCCATCCAAGAGCAACGCAGCAGAACGATCCCATTTTTTGAGCGGCTTCCAGGTATTCTATTTGTTCCTCTCCAATTCTGCATAAAGTATGATCCTGCCTTTTTAATTCACATAGAAACGTAGCTTTCCCAGGGATCACTATATCTGGAACTCCCTTTGTCAGTCCTTCAGCCTTGTGAAAAGATGCCTGTTTATAACTTCTTTTGGATTCGTTTCGCTGGTGAAAGGCTATTCTTCCATAGGTAGCAGGGAAAATAGATCTAATCATATTAAAAAAAGTCATCTGCTCTTGCGATTCAGTGGGGCAATTCTTATTCCTGTATTTTGTATCTCCGTAAACTTTGATATTACTCAGCTTTTTTAAGTTCATCTTTCGGCCTGTTAAATCCATATATTTCAAAAAAACCAGATTGTTTTTTCTGGTATGTGACTGTATTAATATTGGTTAAATTTTCAGCAATATAATTTATATCATAGTCTTCAAATAGATCATGCCACTTCTGTTTATAAGAGGGCGTATGATAGCTTTTAAACTTCCGGTATGGAGTTATCCATTCAATCATTAAGGTTTCATTGCCTTTCATGCTCAGTTTTTTAGATATAGTAAATTTTATTACTTCATCAGTTTGTAAATTATAGGCGCCTGCTTTAAATTTAGTAAAGTCCAGTGTTAGTTTTTCATTCGGATCAATCATTTCATTGCCGCAATGGACACAATGCCTGGCTGTTATATCGTTTGGCATTTCGCACTCATGGCATTCCTTTGTATTCCATCGTTGCGGGCATTGCTTAAACTCTTTATTTACTTCTATATAATTTTGACATCTTCTCCCGTGATGCACTGTTATTTTATCGCCGTTATCGTCTGTTATTTCATTGTCATTTAGATCAACCAGGTATCCGTATTCGTTATATTTTAAATCATCTATATCTTTAACTGGCACAACATTATTTATTTGCTCACAAGTTTCGCACAGGATCTGGAATCGCTCGCCGCTGCCAGGTTGATGAACAGTTAAATCGGGATTAAATATATCTCCATCGGGGCTGTGTCTTTTTATATTTTCTGCGTAATCCAATATTAAACAATCATCTTTACCATCGGAAAGTCTTAATCCCCTGCCTATGATCTGCTGGAACAACCCTGGGCTTTCAGTTGCTCTTAATACGGCAACAACATCAATATGAGGCGCATCAAATCCAGTCGTTAAAACTGCTACATTAACAAGGTATTTAATCTCTTTTGCTTTAAATCTTTTTAATAATAACTCTCTGTCTGCTTTTTTTGTTTTCCCGGTCACTATAGCAGACAGTTGAGGCGGAAGACTCTCCATTGCTTCATTTGCGTGTTGGATTGTTGCACAAAATATAAGCACTCCATTTCTATTACAGGACCTATCTATAATATCCGATATTATTTGTGACGTTAATCTCCCCTGGCCTATAAATGCTTTGTCGATAGATTTTGAGTCGAACTTTCCCATACTATTTAATTTCAACTCGCTAGTATCATAATGATCTTTAACGTCCTCAACCGTTGGGGCGGTTAAATAGTTTTTATTAATTAACTCATCTGCCGTTATTCTATAAACTAATTTTTTAAAATAAGGATCGATAGAGTTTTCTGCAGTATTTAATTTGCCATCTGGCCATTCTAAAAACATATACCCTTTTTTAGTTCTGTATGGAGTTGCTGTCATTCCTATAACTCTTAGATTTTTATTGTTATCTGCCAGGGTTGATACAATGGATTTAATTGTATTGCCCATATTATGACATTCGTCAATGATTACAGCAGAAACTTTACCAATGAATCTTTTAATGTTATTGTTAAGAGTAACTGGAGTGGCAAATACAACAGGATAGCGCATACATTTTGATCCTGCCGATGCTGAATATATGCTTGCTTTCTCTCCAATAGCTATGTATTTCTGATAATTTTGCTCCACCAATTCTTTACTTGGGGCTAGGCAGATTATTTTTTTACTACTTCGATTAGCGATGAAATGAGACACATGAGCAATTATATGGCTCTTTCCCGCGCCAGTTGCCGCCTCAATCATAATCTTGTCAGTAGACTTTTTTATGCTGTTGATTATAGATTGATAGGCGGCTTGCTGGTAGTCTCTGAGCATTTTAAATCCTAATTCCGACAATAGCACCTTTGATATTGTCGCCTTCAAACGGACACGGAGCAGGAAATGTCGATAAATCTATGGAGTGGGCAACACTAGCTATATTGATTAAATAATCAGAATTAAAGCAGCACTCGGGAAGATTAACACCTTCTATTTTTGTTGATCCATCCCTTGTTTCTAAATTATCGCCAATAACGACTGTTTTATCGTCTGAACACATAGAGTTAATTGTTTTAAGATCATCAATAAAACTTTCAATAACAGTTGGATTTTCAATATCACTTATAATTCTATCAACATCAGGATAAGGTGATGATATTTTTTTAGTGAACATCCTTCCTCCGTTAAAAATAAACTCCACTGAATTTTCAGCAACCGATAATTTGCTACACTCTAATTTTGCAGAAGACAGTTTTATGATTGATTTAGTTGGGATATTTGAAGCATCCATAACTGGCAGTTCTATCGTTTTCTTAACAGCCACATGGCCATTAGTCGCTACAATTGCATTATCATGGATTAAAACTCCTTGCATAAACAACCTAACATCATCCGGATCAGTAAATTTAGATAGATCTTTTAAATCCTCAAGTATGTTAGCTTCATATTCTGAATATGCTTCCATCTGCTCAAAATATGGGTAGCTATCCAATGGCATTGTATCTATTTTAGATCTAATTCTGCCTGACTTAACTTCCAGTTTTCCATTTTTTAATGTCAGTTTCAATTTATCAGGATCGCACTTTGAAACGACCTGGTTTAATTTTGCAGCATTGCAGCAGAAGTTAAAATCTGAATCCACTTGTAAAGTGATCCCACATACCAGATCATGGCTTTGCATCAGCCCATCGTTAACATAGATATTACTGGCAGCGTTGTTTTTGTCTTTATGTGCAAATTTAGCAGCTAATTTAATTTGATTTATCATTTTTCAGTCCTAGCGGTCTTTCCTAATCCTGTATCTGCAAATATGGCGGCTCTGCCTTTCCTGAAACGACATCATCAAATGATTTTTTATTTAGAAACTCTTGATAGTTTTTAAAGTCCATATTTATTCCCGTATTTTTTTTTGCTTTTGTTTTTCATTTATTATAGATTGTCTTTTCATGACTATGCGCGCCGATTCCAATTCATTGTTTTTTGATTCATTAATCGGTTGATTTTTACTTAATTTCAAAGCACGCTTTAATTTTTTATCAGCGGAGTTCATGTAAGATTCTATATACTTGGCGTTTTCACTCGGCAATAAAATTTTGTAATCACCTTTATATTGAGTGAACGCTTTACCTTCATCGAGTAGGATATTTCTTACATAATCAGTAACAGAAAGCATCCGTAAGTCAATATCTTTAAACTCTTCATGCGTTCCAACTTCCGGATATTCCACTCCTATAACACCGTGGATTTCCAGAGCTGGAATTACAGATCCATAATCTGTCAGCCCTTTTGATCTGAGATAGGCTAGTAATTCCTTGCCTATCTGTGTTGATGATTTATTTTCCATTTTTTTATTTACACCTTTTAAAATTGTTTATAAAAGTCGTTTCTTTGCTTTGATCTACTCTGCCTTGCATTGCCTTGCCATGCATTGCCATGCATTGCATTGCCCTGCCTTGCCATGCTCTGAAGTTTAAAAAACTTCGCTTAACCAACTATTGCTAATTGGCTAAACGCTGTTCTTTGAAATGCCGTGCATTGCGGTGCAGTGCCTTGCGCTGCCTTGCCTTGCCTTGCCATGCCTCCTGAACTTAATCAGTCAAACTCTACTAATGCCCTGCCGAAAGTCGGCCTAAAATCGCCGAATCCGCCATATTTACATGCTCGTTCCAGCATTATTTTTAAATCTCTTCCCGTTGTTACACTTTCATCAAATTCAAGTGATGATTCAAAACTCCAGTCGTGAAATATCGGGAAATACTTAGCTAATCTAACCTGGCCTTGAGGCAAGATCATCTTATGCCTAAACTCACTGTTTTTAACAACGTCAATCGGTCCTCTTACCATTGATTCGTTTTTGTAATTTAACTTTATCTTAGGTTCATTCATAAATAAGCATCCTCGCATTGCTGTCTTGCTTACTTTTGATACACTAAAACTAACCTTGTTAATTGCGGCCTGTACCCATGTCGATGGTATGTATATTCCTAGATCATCGTCCCAGTAAATTTTAGAACGAATTTCTAAATCTGCCAATTCTGCATGATCTTCATCAGTTTTACTTCTTTTTGAAGTGATTGGTTTTTTTAATTTAGTGTATTTATTTAATGGGTCGGCGCATTGTGGATTATTCAACAATAGCGGGGCAAATCCTTTTATTTTAAATTGCATTTCTGATATAGCCATTTCGTTTTCCTTTTTGTTTAATAAAATAACCTTAGTATTAAGGCTAAGTTTTTTACTACTATGCGGACTTGATAGTCCATATAGTCCATACTTCTGTATCCTTTTTTCTGTACGATTCTTCGTCAATATCGTATTCTTTAAATGCTGCCTTGTAGTCAACCGATCCTTTTCTTTTCGATTTCTTTAAAACAGCATTCCCAATAACGCCAGGTTCGTCTTTTAAATAATCTTTAAACTCATCCATTAAATCTTTTTTTTCTGCGGTCAAATCTTTTATTTGCTGATCAATTTTAAAATAGCGATTTGTTTTATCCGACCATTCTGATTTGCCTTTGATCTGGATCTCCCATATTTCATGCAGTTTTGGTAGATTTTTATCGATCCAATCGCCATCAATATAAACAATTTCCAGTTTACCCTTACCATTGGCGTACTGATAAAAATACACGTGGTCAAAATCAGCACATAACATTTCTATTTGCATCTGGGCGTAATAATGCGGTTGATCCCATGCTGATTTAAACTGCGGATCTTCTTCATCTCTTAAACCCCATGGGCATTTGATTTCACATAAAGCAGACTGAAAACCGTCATCTGTTACCATAATGCCGTCAGGAGATGCGCCGAGCCAATTACTATACGGATAAAATCCGCACTCTTTAACGCTCATACCAGTTTCAAGAGCAAGCATCTCTATTGCGTGCGGCTCCATCTCGATGCCGTAGCGGAAGATAGTATCTTTTAAAAACTTCTCAGGCTCAGTAGGATTTTTTAATTCCTTGATGGCTTTCACTTGTGACATATAAGGTGACAGTCCAAGCAACGCACCCGCAACACTTCCTGTTATCCTGCCTTCTCTTTGTTTATGCCATTCTTTTGTTCTTTGTTTTATCATTGTCAGTCCTTGCAGGGCGAAATGCCCTGCTTTTATTTTTCAATTAAAATGGAATGTCATCAAAATCATCTTCTTCACCATCTGGAGCATCTTCAATAACTTCAGGCTCAGGTTCAACAGGCTTATTTTTTTTCTTCCCGGCTGAAACAGCAGCAATCCAGTTGCCTTCTCTGCCTTCCATTTCCCATTTTTTAACCTTAATTACCATCATTGCTTTAGATAGACACTTAGCAAGATCAGAGTTATCGGGATTTTTATTTTTAGGCAGCTTCCCGCCAGCGTTAAAGTCAATCGCCATCAGCATATTTATTGCTCTTTTACGCCTATCAGGATCAGACTCATTAACTTTGAGTTTTTGAAAAACTACACGGCCTTTGATATCGGCAGGTTTTAAAATGCTCCACTGGATATGAATATATTCCTCCCCTTCGTATTCTTTCCATGTGACGTCTTTAATATATGCCTGGGCAGTTGTATTGTCCGGTATCGGGCTACTGCCATCGACTTCATAATTACCGCTGACGTTTTTGTCAGCTTCTTTCCATATGCTCATTATTTAACTCCTATAATGTTATTAAATGGATTGGTGTTTTTTTCAACAACAATATCTTCTTCAATGCCATAACGGTTTTTGCTGACATTACTGGCTGTTGTATAGCATACAGCGACTCTTGTGCCATCAGACATGGCTTTTTTACGCTCGCCATCTCCAAAGGTGTGCATATCCAGTTTTAAAAAAGCAACAAGATCAGCATCATCGACATAAGGGGCCATAGATTTTTTACTCAGTCTTAAACTATACCTGGTATAAGGATCGCAGTCGGGAAGTTCTATTGTTTCGGTGTCTGCATGGGCCACAAATACAATGTGCATATTCTTTTTAGTGTTCAGGATGCCGCAAGCCTTGCGCACTCTTGCGTGCATTGCACCAACTGCCGATAATCCCGCGCCATATCCTCCTAAAGCCTGATTAATACTTCTAGGCTCTTTAGGATCAGTATCAACAATATGCCGGATAAACAACCTCTCAATAGCTGTTACGCTATCAATAATTAAAGTTTCAAAATTATGGTTTTCTTTGATTAATCCAGTTAATTGATCCCAAAGGTTATCGGGAGTTTCAATTACTGGAAACGCCGGTGGGCGATCCTTCTCGTTTACAGATTGCAATCCGTCTTCCCCACGGATAACGATTGGATCGGGGAAGGTGCAGGCTAGGGATGTTTTCCCTATACCGCTATCTCCGCAGATAGTGGCTATTATTGGCCTTGACTTTGTTTTTTCTATTTGGTCTAAAATAGACATGGGTTTTTCTCCTTTTTTCTTAACTTTCGATTGCAATATTATTATAAACAATGTTAAGATGCAAACATAAAGTTAATTTTTTTTTAATTCTTTTTTAATTTTTTTAAAAGAGGACATAAAATGTCAATAAAAGAACAATGGAAAATAGAGCAAAAGCACGCACTAGAACTGCTTATTATGTGGGCTGGCGATATACCAGCACTGGGTAAACTATTAAAGGTTGACTCAACCGCTATCATCCATGGATGGGTTAAACGTGGGCGCATATCTGCAACTTATGCGATTGAAGCGCACAAGATAACAGGAGGCAAGATCTCTAAAGAAAAACTTAGGCCGGATGTAAAGCAATGGATAAAATAACAAAACAAGCAAAAAACTTTCTAAGTTTAGGTTATAAAATATTTCCACTGTATCCTTTTGATGGATCTACTTGTGGATGTGGAGATCCCGATTGCAATGCAGCAGGGAAGCACCCTATCCAAGTCGCATGGAATGAAGTTCCCCTATGGTCAGATGAGCAAGTGGACAATATGATCGAAGTCGGTGAACTTTCCAGTGGGTATGGTGTACTCGCTGAGAAGTTATTAATCGTTGATATAGACGTGAGAAACGGCGGCGATGAAGCAACTTTACCAGAGGATTTACAATCGGGTTTTGTTATTGCTACAGGATCAGGTGATGGTAGTACGCACCACTATTTTAAAATACCTGAAGATATAGCGGTTAATAAACAGATCAAAGAATATCCTGGGATTGACTTTATAGCAGGATCATCTTTTTTTGTTGTTGGCCCATATTCAAAGCATAAATCAGGGGGTGAGTATAGGGTAGTTTCTGGAGATATAGAAGAAATAGAGGACGCTCCTGATTGGCTAATAGATATTATTAGGAAGAAAGAGCGGATCAGGATTAAAGATGAGGATCACGGCTATATAGATGCTACTTATGAGGAGGTTAAGGAGTGCCTTTATTATATACCAGTGGGCGATTATGATAATGATTACCATGGATGGGTAAATATAGGCATGGCACTGCATCATGCTTTAGGCGATCAGGGCTTTGATTTGTGGGATGATTGGTCAAAACAATCCACGGTATATGAATCTGATATTATGGCTGCCAAATGGCAATCATTCAGCAAGGACAAGAAAGATCCTATAACCTTTGCCACTATTAAACATAAAGCAAAGGAAAACGGCTGGATTGAGCCTGTAACATTCTATGATGATACTTTTGATCTTCCAGATCCTACTTTACCAGATGGAGAACTGCCTTTTCATGTTGATGATCTGGATATGCTAAAACCGCCTGGATTTGTAGGCGAGGTGGTGGAATATATTAATAGTCAATGTTTATACCCGCGCAAACGATTAGCAGTTGCAACAGCCTTATCAACCGTTGGAGATATTGGCGGCCTTTCAACTGTCTTAGATGATGGTATGACAAGGGCGAATACTATATTTTTCTGCATCGCAGGATCCAGCACAGGTAAAGAGGCTATTTTACAAGCAAGGACTAAACTACTCAGGGCTGCCGGTATTCCCCAGGTGCAATATGGTAAATGGAAGTCAGATAAAGAGATAATTAGTAATTTGCTCAGACACGACCAATCCAGTTATGTAGTTGACGAGATAGGCATCCAACTTTCTAAGGTATCAAGTGCTATTAAACGTGGGGGCGCTGTTTACTTGGAAGGCATTATTGGAGAGATCATGTCTATATTTTCTAAGTCTTTGGGTATTTATTCCATTAGCGGCGATCTAAAAGATGAAGTTAAGGCCGTTTTAAACAATGAGATTAAGCTAATTAACAAACTTGCTAAAGATGGTGAGATAGAAGATCAGGAGGCTAAAAGGAAAATTGACCAATTAAACAAATCAAAAAAAGATATTAACGCCGGAATAGAAAATCCTTTTTTATCCATCCTGGGGTTTACCACTCCGCATACTTTTGAACATGTACTAAGCTTTGAAAATCTAACCAATGGGTTTCTAGCCAGGGCTTTAATAGTCGATGAGATCGATACCAATCCAAAAAGAAAGAAATATTTTAAAAAACCGGATATGCCTGAAAGTTTAGAGCGTGTTTTAATGCGCCTGAGGGCCACTGGTAATTTTGAGATAGATTGGAATGCAAAGATAGAGGCACCTGATGATTTAATTGTAGTTAATTCAACGTCAGAGGCTCGAGATTTAATAGAGTCAGTCTATGAGTATCAATATACCATGGCAGAAAAAGAAAAGGCTAAAAGCGGATATGAGGCGATATGGAGAAGGTTAACAGAACTTGTAAATAGAGTCTGTTTAATACTTGCCATTCCATCTGGCCTATTAACTGCAAACATGGTCAGGTGGTCATTTGAGTATTGCCGTAGGAACTGCCAGCGTAAAATAGAACTTGCTATCGGTGCGGATGCTGATGATGTAGTTAAATCATCCAAAGCGGATCAACTACTTTCTAAATTGTTGACCATTATTGATGATGAAGGGGAAACCATTGGGACTATTGTTAATCGTTGCCGTAGGTTTAAGAGAGAGGACGTTATAGAGGGGCTTGCCAGGTTGGAGAAAAAAGGCGATATTTTTACAGAGTCCAAGATCCATCCTGTCAATAAAACCGAGATAATTAAATATAAAAGAATTTATGGGTAAATTAGTTGATAATGATGAGTTTACTCAATAACACAGGAGAATAAAATGAAAGACTATAAATATTTATTAGTTGATGATAACAACTATAAAAAATCAACGGAAAAATACATGGGGGATTTACTGGCCTTTGTTACAGGTGCTGGTTTTTCAATCTTTGTTATGGCACATCTATGGATGGCAACGATATAATGAATTACTCCAAAGCCGTGAAAATCGGCACTTTAGCCAGTCGGTTTACCTCCCCTTTGGATCGGCTGGTGTTTTTTAAGGATTAAAAATGGATACTGAAAAGTTATTAGCAAAGAATCAAGAACTGCAATTAATGTTTGATAAACAACAAGCAGATATTGATAGAATTAATCAATTAAATCGACAAAAGATTATTGGAGAAAAAGAAGAATGAATGACGATGAAAAACTATTTAACCTATCCATTAGCATCATGTTTGTCATGGCTATAGTAACAGCTTTTGTATTATTTTGCAGCACAGCAGAAGCTAGTACTGAAAGAGGCTATCAGGATAGATGGTGTACGATGGGTGAAACTGAAGTTGTTCTCGAAGATAGGACTCGGGTTGATTGTATGACTGATGATTTTGCAATCGAATTTGGATTTGCTAAGTCATGGCAACAAGATATCGGACAGGCCTTGCACTACGGCATCCAAACTAATAGACGTGGAGGTGTTGTAATGATACTTGAGAAGCCCACCGACATTAAATACTGGAAACAAATGCAGGATATTATTTGGTTTTACAAGTTGCCGTTAAATACATGGATGATAAAAGGGTATTGATTATGACAATCAAAACTTGTACCAAATGCAAACTAAATAAAACATCAGATAAGTTCGGAAAAAGAAAAGCCTCCCTAGATGGACTAAAAAGTTGGTGTAAATTATGCGAATCTGAAGCAGCAAAATTAAGACGACTGAACAACCCTGAAAAAGCAAAATTAAATGATAAAAAATTCCGCGAAAAGTCCAAAGAAAAAAGGAGTGCACAAATTAAAGCTTGGAGGGATGAAAACAAGGAGCATATAAATGAATATCGAAAAAAGTACAGACAAAGAAAAGACATAATTGAAAAAAGAAAAATTCAAACCGAAAAATACAGAAGGAAAAAAGGAATACCTGAACGTTCAAAGATGAGCAACGGAGATCGGCTTAAAAAAGCTAATATACGAGCTAAACAATACTACGCTTTAAACAAACAAAAAATAAATGAGCGTAAAAAGAAATGGATAAACAATAAACAAAAAACGGATATTGCTTTCAAAATTAAATGTAGATTATCTAAACGAGTATGGGATGCTTTAAAAGGTAATTGCAAAAGCGCCAGAGCAGAAGAATTATTAGGATGCAGTGTTAATAGCTTTATATCATATCTAGAAAATAAGTTTGACGCCAAGATGTCATGGGATAACTATGGGGAATGGCATATAGATCATATCAAGCCTTGCAAATTATTTAATTTAGAAAATGAAAACGAACAAAGACAATGCTTTAACTATAAAAACCTTCAACCGCTATGGGCATTCGACAACATGAGTAAGGGGGCTAAATATGAACCACAACCCCTATACAGTTATGGAGGATAGATGATTATGAAATGTAAAGAATGCAAGTACTACAACATACCAAATTCGGCTGGTGACTTTTGCCCATTCAGTGCCTGTTGTAGTGACTCACCATTAATTATTAAGAGTTACTTCAAACCCAGAGAGCCAGAGTTTGATATTAAATCCATTCTTTATGAAGGCTGTCCATTAGTATGCGGTGATAACTTAGGTGAATATATCAGTGAACATGATGGATACTACTATATATCTGGCAAAGGTAATAGCAATAACCCAAGACTCCCAACTCCAAGAGAGATAGGCCCAAATATTAAAGTACCTCATCATTATTCCTTAGGTAAACCTGAAGGAATTGAGAAGTATGATAATGTAGCTATCTGGACTGAAGATGGTGTAAATACGATACTGAAAAGAGGGGATTATTGGGATTGGGATATTGATGATTATAGTGCAATCACAGCATGGATGTTACTGGAATAACTGGAGATAGAATGATGAACACGAAAGATTTAATTCAATTGCTAAAGGATAAGTACAACACTACCATTGACGGTGTTGATTGTGTTGTCTTTCATCGTATGTATTTAGTTATAAATACGATTAGAAATGAAATAAAACAGGAGTTATTAGATGATGAATACTCCAGAGGTGAAATAATGAATGAATGGGTAAGTATTAAAGATAAATTACCTAAATGTTATGATTGCTCATACATTAAAGATGTTATACATAATTGCAGTGGAGACCTATTAGTTGTTACCAAAGATAAAGAAATTACGATAGCTGAATATAGTGAAGGTGATGATTCTTGGTATTCAGAAGCACACGAGAGTATTGTTGATGTTACTCATTGGATGTATTTACCAAAACTACCTGTAGAAAAGACTACAAGTATAAGCACCAATAGATTGAAAGGGATGGAATGATGAACAGCTTAGAAGATATATTAAAACTAGATGGTATAGTCATAAGAAATATTCCTAAAACTACAAAGAGTATCTATTATTCATACGACCCCAAGACAAATAAAAGGCTTAAAGAAACAATAGTTAAAACAAATGAGCTAGCAGGGTGGATTATAACTTTTGAACTTAGCCAAGACGCAACGATTCGTTTCAATAAAAAGTGTAATGGGGTAGGAAAAACTATAGAAAAAGCATATCAAGATTATCTAAGTAAAGCTAAGAAATTAGCATTAGTTAAAGCATAATGAAATGTGAGCAGTGTAAATTAGTAGCAGTACCAGAGAGTGAAATAATGGATGTATATTACACAGTACCTTTATTGAAACAAAACTTAACTGTGCAAGCAGCGTTGTGCAGTGGTGGGTCTAATTAAGAGGATAAACGATGAGCAAAAAATACAAGATAGAGATAGCTGGTTGTGGGTGTTGCAGTTCGCCTTTTCTATTGGAACTAAAAGATATTAATGGAGAATATGTTGAAAATGATTTATGTGATGTTAATTGGATAGCTAAAGAACCAGAGTGGCACTCAAGACTTTGGGAAGGTTGTCCTATCTGGAGTACTCCAGACGATGATGGTATTTCTATAAACTATTGGCATAGAGCATATTCCAAATGGTTCAGACTCCCCACCATAGAAGAAAGCCCTCGTAACACATGGCTATTACATGATGGTAGTAATAAATGCCCTGAAGGTGCTGAAGATTTAGATATACTTGTTTGGTGGGGAGAGAGATTGTCACCTAACCTTATGTCCCGAGGTGGAGATTTGAGAGAGTGGGGTGTTGTAGATAAGTTTATGATTATCGACAAAAGGGCTTTTAAATGAGTAAATGTAAACAATGTAAGCACTATTATTCTCAATTCCCAGAAGGGTTATGTTCGCAATGCTCAAGTTTAGAAAGAACAGAACACTTTGAACCCAGAAAACCAGAGTGGTACGAGAATAAAGGATTGGGAAGAAGGCACAGTATGACACCATTAATAGCAACAACTGAAGAAGGTCATAACGTCAAAGCATACGATACTTTCATAGATGATACAGGGCAGATAGTCATTAGATATACTAGCGGAATGCAACACTATTTTTATGCTGAAACTGGTATTTATATAGATAAAGAGAGGATGAATAAATGAAAGATATAAGATTACTTATACAAGAAATAGACAAGTGTCTTGAATGTACTTATATGAGAACGGAAAGAAAATCTGTTTATATATGTGATTTTACAGACGAGTATAGAATACCCAATCCTTGGAGTATCCCTGATTGGTGTCCTTTAGAAAAAGTGGAAAGAAAAAATGCCAGGATTTGAAGAATGGTGGTATAAACAACACGATGACTTCTATGAAGATATGTTAACTCTAGGCGATGTTGAGGATGCATGGAAAGCAGCACAAAAAGAATGCGCTAAACATATCCTGAAAGAGTTTGACAAAATGGTTGCCGATGTAGGTGTTCGTGAAGGGCACATTGACTGGTACAACAAAATGTATGAGGAATTTATAGAGGATGAACGATGAAATATAAAACACTCAGACGTAAAGCCAGCGCAAACTCATGCGATTACTTTGCTTTCGATGCAAATGGCAAAGCCTATGGGTTTTATGCTCACCCTAGAATAAAGAAAGACTTAAAGATATGGGGCGGAGCAGCATGTCAATACTTAGGTGTGTTAGACAGAGATGACGAACCTCATCATTGGACTGAATCACTAAAGAGATTAAGAGGTAATTATGACATTTGAAGAGTGGTATAAACAAGAAGAACGTGCAACTCCAAAAGAGAACTATGTTTTAAAAAAGTGTTGGGAAGCAGCACAAAAAGAATGTTCTACTAGGTGTAATGAATTAATACTGACAGCAACTAACACTGATGCAACAGCATGGGAAGTTACAGAACAAATAAAGAAAGAGTTTATGTCACCCTAGATACACACTAGGCACTGAGTAATCAGTGATTTTAAGACGCATCCCTGTCGTGCGTTGTGTAAGGCAGGATTATTTAAGTAGTAGCATTATAATTGACCAAGGCGTTATCATTCCCGGCTCGGTCTGTTATAGTACCTGATGCTATGCTTAAATTAACAAATTCAGCTGTTGCTCTAACCTTTAAAGTATATTTATTTAATCCATCATTAGCCTTTTTATACAATAATTTCTTAGCATTGGTTACATTAATACTGGCCAAAGGTAAATAATTAAGTCCTGCTTCTGCAAAATCTATCGTAAATGTAAAAGTATAAGCATCTCGATTAAAATTATCTTCAGCGACTTGGTAGCAAGCGTTTTTACTATTTGTACAAAGACTAATTTTATTCCCATTTGAAATACATTTAGCATAGTCTGCATCACAAGCGCGTTCTAAAGCAGTCCTTTTATCAAGTGCTGCATTATAAACTTCACTAAAATTATCTGTTATTGTGGGTGAGGGCTTAGTGTAATCAATAATAACTTTTGAGCACCTACCTGAACCACTGGTCTGTTCAAAACTATTCCCATCTGCTGTTATATTAAAAGCAGTACTGGTCTCTGACTCAGTACCGTTTACTGTATAAGTAGCTGTATAATTATCACCTGATAATGAAGGTATTACTGATGAACCTGCTATTGAGCAGGTTAAAGCAGATATTGGTCCTGTTCTTTCAAATGTTAATGTTATTGTGTCGCCTGTTTTAGCGTATTGGGGATTCGCATTGTTTGAGACTATTTTTATGTTAATGATTTTATTAATAACAATATCACCCACTCCACCGATAAAGTGAGATATCGGTGGTATTGGGTCAACAGCACTACCATTTATAATAGCAATATTACTATTGAAATTATTATCTTTCCAAGCTATAAAACCACATTCTTTCTCTATAGCGCATAAGTGTCCACCTAGAACATTTGCAGGATATATCATAAGTCCGTCGTCCCTCCGGCTGTACAACTAGCACTGACAGTCGGAGGGGTTGTACCAGAGCTTACAAAAGTGCTGGTACTGTTACTGGCTATAGTGCCACTCCCTGTTATTGTACCTATATCACTCTCAAATAAAAACACTGGGTCATCTCCTTTGTAGTAGTAAGTTTCAAAAATATAATTTTGTTCATAATCCATAGATATAAAACTTATGGGCGAATTACCACTATCACTCCCTGACTCATTTCTAACATAATCATTTTGTGTGCTAGTATATATCCTTAAAGGAAAATCTAAAACAGATGAATTATCTGTTTCTCTCTGTGTTGAAGAAAAAGTTCTGCTTGCAGTTCCTGATCTGGTATCAGTGTCAGGATAGGTAATAGAATAGGATCCGCTATAACTCATCGTTTGACTTGCAGTTGATTGCACTCCAAAGAACTCACTACCAATATAAATCCCATACTTCTGAGTTATAACCTTAGTCCCTGAAGCCCTACCTGACGCACTAACTGTTCCTTCCGGCCAATCTACTCCATCATACACTCCAATTGACTCTGAACCGGAAACACTCACGTTTTTATTTAACGTGGATGTGTATTCATATCCGTATGTTATTTCCACCCAATTATCGTCACTATCAAGATAAACTCCATATTGTATTTCACCTGCAAAGCCTTTCTCATAAATTCTAGTCACATTAGTAGAATCACTACACCCTCCAGAAGCATACATGTCACAACCTGCGCCCCCAGTGAAATCAATAAATGTTGTTCTGTTTATAAATTCCTTTGTTCTTTTTTCAAGTAGAGTAAGAGATAATGTTGCTGCTGAATTATCTATTTCAAAATACAAAGATGAAACATCACCTGTATCATTATCATCTATATAACTATAGACGAATCTAGCAGTGCTGTCTGATTCTTTATAGGTTAAATTTCCTCTTGCACTAATTGACTTATTATAATTAGGTTCAAAATCTCCATATATATCAGCATCATTATAAACAACTTGATTATCCAATCCAGAACTAGAGTATTTGCCTACTGTTATACTTCCTGAAGTAGCTGTTAATTTAAACCAATAAATAACCCCAGCTTCTAAATGAAATCCACCTACGTTACCCACATCTTTAGTCTTATAAACCCCATCTTGAAAAACTCTGCAAGTTTCAGGAACTCCATCACTGAGTGTATAAGGTGAAGGGGTATCATAGCTATCAGGGTCATCATCATAAACAGAATAAGCAATAGTATATATTACATTTAATATATGTCCTTCGGATTTAGATACTACCGTTTGATGCCCTGAAAAATCATCTCTATAGGCTTCATTACCAGATGACTGTAAATCAGTTAAATTATTTGCAGGAGCCATATCAAAATATGTATTGTCTGCACTGCTATAAAACTGGGCAAATAATTTAGTCGTACATGAGCGTGGATTAGCATAAAATCCTATGATTATAGGGTCTTCAAATCTATCTCCACAGAATGATATTATAACACCGTCGCCAACTAGAAAAGAAGTATGATTACATAACATATAATCTATTGCTATATTAGTAGTAACCTCATTCCCATTAAAGTTAACTCCATCCTCATCAGTTAAATCAAAATAACTTACACTAGCTCTATTGTTATCTGCATCAATACTGGTTATTGTTGCTAATCTATAAGCAGGACTCCACGCCATTTGTGGGCCTAACATATTCCAGTTGAACATAAATCCGTATTCATTATTGGATAATGAGCTTTTTATAGTTCCATTGGTTGATTCAGTATAAGAATTGTCCCTACCATAGCTTGATGGTACTATCCAATGTTCATATTTCTTTTCTCTGAAACTATAAATATCAATTGTCGCAACTTCAGTTCCGTTTGGTATAACTGAATCACCCAAGTCCCCATCACACAAATCAGCGCACCAAATATTCATTTGAGTCCATTCATCATGGACATTATTTAAAACGGCTATATCTCTTTCTAATCTTTGCTTAATAACATATAAAGAATCTAATGATTGATTTAGTGAGTTTACTAGTTGCTGGGCTTCTACAAATTCAGCATAGCGTTCCATCATCCCGTTATATTGGTTCTTACATTTATCTTGATTGTTATCATTGGCTTTTAAACAATCAGCATAGGCGTTAATCAAGCTCTGATAATTATTACTAGCTAAAGCTAGATCACTTTCAGCTGTGGTTTTATCAGCTTCTTTGGTTGTTATATCCGCGTTAACTTGGGTTAAGTTATCATTCAGTCTTGCCTTTTTAAATTCAACTTTTGCAATATTATGATATAACTGAACTGAGTATTTTCCTTCACCTAAATGAGAAACTATTTTAGCCTTACCCATTAGAAAGTCGCCTGTGTATAAGCATTGTCTGAGTAATAATGGGAAACACTATTACAAATAACAGTTAAATTATCTGTAGATAAAGTCATTAACGGTTTAAGTGATAAATCCATAGCTATTCTAATATTATCCTTATTATAAAATATAACTTGGTCTGAAGTCTTTGTGATACTGCTGGAACTATCTTCTCTTGAAACAACTAATCTATGTTGTTGTAAATCATCAATTGTACCAGTCATTATTAATTTATCATCAGCATAAAAAGAAATTGATTCACCTACAAATATTCCCTCAGTATCCGTTGCCGTGGTTAAATCTAAAACACTCACATAATCATTTGATCCATCTTCAATAATAGTATGCCTTAATGAAAACTGGGTAAGTAGAACTGTTTCTGCTGAGTGGGTTGCTGTAAATATCATATTTCTGTCAACTGAAAAGTCCACCCTGAAACTTTAGCAGATATTACAACCTGAGCTATTTGTATCGTTTCAAGCTCATATAAAATTGAATCCAGTGGATTAATCTCAATCCATTTTGGAATAGTGAATGTCCTTTTCCCTGTTGCCCCTGTGGATATATTTGAAACTTCATTGCTATCTATAGTTAAAGTTTGAACTGATGAATTGGTATAAGATCGACTTGCTTTAATTGATAATGTCTCTGAATCTGGACCAACATTATAGGAATAATAATCTGGATCAACTCTAAATATTTCAATTCCATCTTTATATAAAATCATTTCTCCATTTGGTCTGGCATTATATGCAGTTATATCATCAGTTCTTTTTGGGCACTGGAATGTGAATCTTGATTGACTAGTAGCACTATCATATCTGTTAGCAGAAAATGATTTTAATAAGTATTCATAGCTTGTTGTGTTATCTTGTTCTCCTGTTAGGATTAAAGACATTGTTCTTTCAGGTTGATTAATTGTTGCCTCAGCTGTAAGTAAGGGTAAACTCGCATCACCTGTGGCTTCAATAATTGCTATTGCTGTTCCTGAACCTTCTGCTGTTATAGTTGGTAGAGTACCAATTCCCCCATTAAATATAAAATCTGCTGATCCTGATGCTGTTATTGATTGTAAATTTCCATCTGCGGTATCTTTATTAACGCCTAAACTAGATGCGTAAATTGTTACAACTTCATCAGCGGTTAATATAGAATTAAAGAAAGCAACTTCATCAATTGTACCTTCAAATAAATCTGATATAACTCCTCCACCATCATATTCTTGGCCTATTGATGAATACTGGATTAGTGCCCAATCGGCATAACCGTCTGAATGTGTTGTAAGTAAAGAACCATCAACATATATTTCTACAGTTCCATCCGATGCCATAGTATAGACAGCATGGTGAATATTCCCATCATTATACCCAGAACCGAAATAATAAACAGTTCCACCTTCAGCATATAGCATTTCACCATTAGATCCGAGTCCTGTTCGTATTCTATTAGCATACCCCGTTTCATGGGCAGTGAAAAGCAGATTTCCACCACCTGTATCAGTAGTGGAAAATAATATTGAATAAGAAACATTCCCAGATAAGGCACTTCCAAAACTTCCTAAATCTATATAGTCATCAATTCCATCTAATGAAACCGCATTATTTGAATCCCTTGCTAAAAGTCCTGGTTGAGATAAAGAAACACCCCCTTGATAAGTGCCATTATAAGTAGCTGTTTCATCAACTGCGGTTCCACCTGTATCGTTTAATCTCCAATAAGCAATAGGAGTTAAATTGTTTATTGTATCTTCAAATGTTTCTCCGATAGATAATTGTTTAGCATCAATATACAGTTGTAAGATAGAATAGTTACTTAGCCCGCCTGAAAATATAGCAAACTCATCTAGCGAACCTGTATAAAAATCACTCCTTGAAGTACCATCAAATTCTTGTCCTAATGAATAACTGTTTGCTACATCAAAGTTTGGAGCAGACCTAGTAAATGTACCTATTAAAGAACCATCTACATAAACTGCTCCACTGGATAATAGAACTAAATGATGAGCATTTCCGTCATCATAACCTGACCCAAATATATCAGTGGATTCTGAACCAACTTGTATAGCAATTCCACCTGAATTAGAAACACTGACTTTTATTATATTTGAATCATCTGTACCGTAAGAGGAAAATAATATCTCATTGAAGTTATTGGTTGCTGGTGTTGTTGTTGAAAATAATAGTGTGAATGTTCCACCAGTTGCAGTGGTTAATCCTACATTTGGGATTTCTACAGAAGCATCAATACCATCTAAAGTAATACACTTATCAGAGTCGCCAGTTAATAACCCAGTTACATTTAATGTAGGGGATGATGTACCTGTATAAGTTCCATCGAATGACCCTGTTTCATCTGTTGCAGTTGGCCCGCTGGTATCTCCTAGCCTCCAATATCCAACAGGTGATAAAGAGTTGACACGTGATGAGTAACTCATTAGGTTCCATCAGGCATAGTAATTGTAAACGAGGTCATGTTCACTGTACCTGTTGCTATAATAGACTTGTTATCTAGCGTTATAGTTGCACTGTCAGCCACCTCACCGACATCACAATCAAATATAGTATTACCATTGCTATCTTCTATTCTAGCCCATGAAGCTGTCCCTGTGGCATCTGCATCAGTGTCACCAGTGATTGCACTTGCCGTAGCAATTCCACTTGTCGCAGTTGCTCCAAATGCCGGATCACTAAAAGTTAATTGAGCTAATAAAACTTGAGTCGTGATTGCAGTATTAGCATCAGCCGGTTGAGTACCATCATAGATCTTAATAGTTCCAGCAGTTGTTCCTCCATCAATTAAATCAACAACAGCATCTCCGGCTGCTTGCTGACTTGCGTTTGCTAATCTTACGTTCGCCATTATGCTTCTTCCTTAATTAAAAATGTTATTGTTGCGTTTCCACCTGAATATTTCACATCTTTTAAAACACTTAAATAGACCCCGATATCAGTACTGGTTATATATTCTGAATTGGTTGAAAATATAGTTTCTAAAGAGGCTATTAAATCTTTATCAGGTTGATTCAGTGTAATTATTAAAGTCTTATCGCCAACCGCATAACCGTTATCTGAAATATAAACACCACCGTCTAAAGTTTTAGTTCTGTTAACTCTTCGCTCAATATTCTTGTATTCAGCAGGAGGGGATAACATATCTTTATCGTAGAATACAAAAGAACCTGCTGTATTATAATTCTTAGTGTTAATGGTTATCATATTGTACCAAGTCCCAGTAAATAATCCTCGTAAGAAGCTGACATCTCAATCCGTATAGACTTAAACAAAGACTCCATTATAGCTTGTAATTCAGGTTGTAAATCCCCACCATCAACAGTTAATAAAGCGTCCCCTGACGCCATTCTTTCTGCTGCTGCTTCTAGTTGTGCTATCTGAGCATCTATCAATTCGCCTTGTTTGTCTATTTGTTGCTTCATTAAGTCTTGCACTTTGTCAATTGCGCTTTCTATCTCTAACTCTTTAAACCTGTCATCTGTACTTGTTAAAACTCCAAATAGTTCACCTATTAATCCTGCTGATGCTGTTGTTGTTTCAGTTAGACTTTCAAATGCAGCTTCAATCCGTTTAGTTTCAGCTTCTATCTGTGCTGTTTTAAATTCAACAGCAAACTCAAGGTTTTTAATTCTTTCATTAGATGCTATTTTCTCAAGGGCTGTTTCCGCTTTTAAAGCATCGGTTGCTAATTTCTGAGCTTTGTTTGCTGCTTCTTCTTCTGCTTTTGCAAGGTCTTTAGTGGTGTCTTTTGTCTTGCCAACTACATCTTCATATCTAGCAAATTGTACTTTTCCATCTTTTATTATCTCTATCCAAGCACCGTTAACATCAGATGCATTATCAAAAGTTTCAACAGAGTCATCAACAGTATCTTTTAATTTCTCTTGTTCCTCTTTAATGCCTTGAAGATTTAACCCCATGTGTTCTAACAGATTAGCGTATCTATCACTAGTTTGAATTAAAGATTCTGTTGCTGTATCTGTTTCTTTTATCGGTTGTTTCTGTTCTTCAAAAACCTCTTTTGTTTCTAAGTTAGCTGCAGCATTTTCGTGTGCTGCTCTAGCTTGATCTTCTAATATCTTTTGATTTTCGCGTAAATCATCATTAACCCCTGTTAACTCTAAAGCCCAATCTGCGAGAGTTTCTGTTAAACCGCTTTCTTCTGCTGCCCATTTAGTGACTTCATAACTTAGCAATCCAACCGCACCAACAAGACCACCTTTTCCAAGCAAACTAATAGCGTTTGTTGCAGCCGGTGCTATATTGGTTAAACTGGCAGGCAATCCACCTAAAGCATTAACGCTTAATACGATTATTAAAGCATCAGATAAAGCACTAAAAACGTCTGTTAATCCGCTTATCCAACCGCTAAAGACATTTATCGTTGTGCCTAATCCCAGTAATTGACCAGCAAATGTAGCAGTGCTGTTTTCTGCCGAACCTGCTGAAGTGGCTATTGCTTTGATTGCATCAATTACAGGTGAAAGACCATCAAGTATGCCTGCTGCTGTATTATTTAATGCAGCTAAAGCATCAACTATACCCTGTATAAAATCTTGCAATCCTTCTGCTGTAGTTAAATCAATTCCCCCAAATAAATCACCAACTTCTCCACCTAAGTTTCTAAAGGAATCAGCCAGTCCATTAAAGTCTACTCCTTCAAATGCCTCTGGTAAGTTTTCTGCTATCTTTTCTATGTTCTTTGTAAACTCATCAAACAAAGGATTAAGCAAATCAAATAAAGGCTTTAACCCGCCATCCTTAACAACTTCTGCAAATGACTTAGTTAAAGAAGTCATTGCTTTTACAGCAGGATTAATACTCGGTAAGAACTGATCTCCTACGGCTTTAGATGCAAGTTGAAATGCAGCTGCAAATTGCTCTATAGCAAATTTAGTTGTTGAAGTAACACTAGCCAATTCTTTCTTAGCAGACCCTGCTGCGGTTTCCGCTTGTGAAGTAACATCTACTACTTTAGAATATTCGTTAAGCGTTGCTGACATCCTAGCATATTGCTCTTTTCCAAATAACTGAATACCAAAGTTAGCTTTCTGTGAATCTGTTAATGTCGGCCAAACAGCCCCCAAATCAGCTAGTATATCGCCTGCCAATCTCAATTCACCATTGGCATCCTGTTGTGCTATACCTAATTCAGCCAGTGAATCTGTAACTTTTGGAGTATCTGATATTAAGTTAGCGAGCCCCGTTTTTAAAGCATTAGCTGCTTCACTTCCTGAGCCAAATACTTCAATAATTGGAGTAACTAAACCAACAGCCTCATTAAAACTAAGCCCTGCATTTCTGGCAACTGGTGCAAGGCTTGATGTTGCTATTGCTAGTTCTTTTGCTGTTGCTGCATTCTTATTAGACACTTCATTCCAAGCATCTAAGATATGTGTAGCATCTTCGGCTTCTAACCCTAAACCTTTAATTGTAGCTACTAATAAACCAGCGGCTTCATTGGATTCTAATTCAGCAATTTTAACAGCGGTTAAAGCCGTTTCAGTTAACGTTAACGATTCATTTATAGAAAAACCAGCTTGCTTAAAATTAGTTACAGCATCAAGGGTAGAGTCGCCAGCAACACCAAATTGTAAAGATAAATTATCCAGTGTATTAGTATAATCAGCAACTGAACCTTCAGAATCCCCTAATACTTTTTGAAGTCCTGCTTGAGCAGCTTCAAAATCTATAGAAACGCTAGCGGTATAAGTTAAGAGCGCAACACCTAATGCTCCGAGGGCTGCTTCAACTTGTAGAATATTTTTTGATAAATCAGCGAGTGGTTGAGTTGCTGATTCTATACTTCCTGCGAATCCGCCAATGGAATTATCAATATCCCCAATCTCATCAGAAACATTGTCAACACCATTAAATATTATTTCTATTGTACGTCTTAAATCAGCCATTATTTACTCTTTTTATTTTGGTCTCCATAGTATAAAGACCATAAATAGACTTCTTCATCAGTTAGTAAGCCCTGTGGAAATATATCAGGTCTGATCTGGTATAAAAACTGCCCTCTTATATCACCTAATTTCAGAACATTCTTTATTTCTGCTTTTTGGTAGAGGGCACGGACTTTCCCACATCGACACTACCTAAACCTGTTAGTTCAATTATTTTGTTAGTAATCAACATAAACTCGACAGGGAAATGTTCAGCAAGTTTAACTGCTAATTGTAAATCAGCCTCAGGCTCAATTGAGCCATAAACTAATTGCTCCATTCGTTTAGCAAGTTCAACAGGAGTAGAATCATTTGTTCCGAGTAAATCTTTTAAAGCGTCTACTTTATCTTTTCGGACATTAGAGGATAAAGCATCAACAACAGCCATCAAGTTTTTCTGCTTAGTAGCTGCCTCGGTTGCTTTAGTCATTTCCTCCCCAGATAATCCCCGAACTTTCCATAAAGGCTTTTCATCTTTATCGAACCAAGCAGACAAGGCAGTTACTTCCACTTCATCTGTTCTGGGTTCGAGTTTAGATTTTAAAAACTTATCAGGACTGAACATTATGCTTCAACGTCAGTTGCTTCAGACTCTGCCGATATAGTACAAGATGCCTGAATATTATCTCCCGCTGGGAATGAGCGAGTAATTCCCAATACGCCTTGAGCTAAAGAGTATGGGCTTTTATAACGGTCTGGATAGAATCTGAACCATAAAGTATCATCTTTTTGTTTAACTAATGGATCAGTAATACCATCGTTTAGATATGCTGTGAATGAACCCTGATTCAATGTTTTAGAGGTTGAACCTAGTGTATTATTATAAACCTGAGTAGAACTAACACTATGACTATTTTCTGGTAACACTACATCGGCGGCATTTTGTTGCTCAGTAAAAATAGGGCTTGCATAACTAGCATAAACTTCTTTAACTACATCGCCCGTATGAATCGCTCTTAAAGCACCAACAAAATCAACCTCACCATTCACATAGTCTACATTCCAAAGAACTTCATCATAACGCTCAAGGTGAACATTCGAAACTTGAAATATCTCTGATGCGGTAATAGGTGCAGCAGTAAAAGAGGTTGTTCTTACTTGTGCAATCTCAATTGAGCCAGTAGGAATATATGGAGGTCCGCCAGCTGCTCCTCGTGTATCAACAAAAGCAGTTCCGTCTGTTCCTGTAACAACAGCCAATGCTCCAGCACTTGTAACAGTGATTGAATTAATCATGTGTGTATCAGTAGAAACAGCTCTTGTAATTGCTAAATCTGTTCCTGCACTGACTGAAGTATTAACCCCTGCTAGATAGCAAGTTAAAGCAGCGACATCCACTACATCATTTGAACCGCTTGCAGCAACGGATACAGCTCCACCTGTAATTACGCCATTAGGTCTAATATCAGGGCTTTTCCCTGTTGCATTTGAAAATATACTAGCAGAACTAGTAAACGTTGTATTATCGCCTGAATCTGTTAAAGCGGACATTGCATAACTGGTCTGTCCAGCTTCAAACTCAAGTTTTCCATTTTCTGCTGTAGGCATTTTTAAATCTCCTTGTTAATATACTAATGTAAACATATTAAGTTTATCCACTTTATACGTTATATCTAAAACTATTACTATTCCAACATAAGGCTTTTGACCTTCGCTTATTGCTGGTGTTATCGATACCGCTTCAACTTGTGTTACTAAATCCCCTAGTCTAACAGAAGGATTATCGCTAACAGCAGGAGCAGAAACAGCTCTGTTTATTGCCACTAAAATATTAGCACCTAACTTCTGTGCTAAATCATCAAATACTTGATCACGAGTCTGGTCATAGCATTCTATAACAACAGACATAACTCTTTTTTCAAATGTTCCATATTCTTTTCCAACTAGTGTATCACCAGTGGAATAATAATTTATGAAAGGTAAATCACCAGCTTTAAACGGTGTCATTCTTGACCGTTCAATCTTCTTAGGTGTTCTTGCTAAATAACCGTTCGCTGTAGTTATTAAAGCAAGTCTATTACCTATTTCATCTAATATCTGTGTCTGTACTGGAGTGCTCATATATTATCTAAAAGCTCACTTCTTAAATTGCTTAAAAATGTAGGTATCTCATCCTCAGCAGTTTTAACCATTTCCAATCTTGCTGGTATTGTTACAGACTTTTTAAGTACAAACATCGGTAGCCCATCATTTGCAAATACAATCCAGTTTCCACGTTGTGACTGACCTATATAACCGCCTTCTTGAAATACGTCTCTTGCGTTTTTACGCATTACTCCTGCGGCTGTTTTGTTATACGATAGAGGTATATTCAAATAAGGCCCGCCGGGAACATTCACATATTTATCTATGGCATTTATATCTCCCCCCACTTCATGGATAGGTGCGTATTTGCTTTTAGTAAATACCTCGCCTTTCAAATTATCTATTTTCGTACCGCTAGTCTTAAACTTAATGCTTCTTGCTAATGCCCCAGTCCTGCTGAACATCGGGCCATTCTGTAATCTACCAGTAATAGTTCTTTGGATATTAAATAAAGACCGTGATAAAATAGTTTTAGCATTGTCAAACATATCCTCTGGCAATGTGTCTAATAAAGCCCTTGTTTCGTCATCATTAACAGAAACATTAATAGCCATCTAAAACCCTACCTTCTTTGGATGGGTATAAGGGTTTAATAACCGTTTTACTTCAGGTAATAATCTAAATCCTGGACTTGTGGTTGTGCCACCATCATTACTAAAATTAGTTGTTCCTATATTGTTCTTTTGCTGGTATTCATAAACTACCTGTGATAATTCAGCTCTATAAACATCTTCAGGTATTTCTGACCATCCGCCTTTACAAACTAGTGTATAAATCTTATTTGTAAAAGACTTATTAAACATAATCTCATAATCTGTTACTGTATAATCATCACTGGTTAATGTATCATCACCAACAACTAAAGAAGTTATACTGTTCAATGGTAATGAAGTTAAATCAATATAGGTAGCATCTCTTATAAAACCTGTTTCAGTTTTCTTTTGTTTAAAATCCAGCATGCGTCCACAATAATTTTCCAGGGCTGCATGAACATTATCAGCCATTAATTCTAAATCTGGGTAGTCTGAAAAACTTGTATTTTCAAGTTCCAGCATATTCTTTATATCAGAGAAATCTAATATCGTTGGCATTATTCTTTCTCAGTCTTAACCTGTTTCTTTTTAACTGGTGTTGTTTTCTTCTTTGCAACTGGCTTTGCTTTAACTTCTTCTATATATTGTCCAAAAGAAATTAATGCTTTTTCAGGCAACTCTTTCTCTTCACCCTTTGATAATGATATTGCTGTTACACCATCAAGTGATAATCGACAATCAACTTTTGCTCTACATAAAGGCATAATAAACTCCTTTTAAAATCCAGCCCTGCTGGGGAATTAACAGGACTGGAAATCTTTTTAATTAAGCGTCAGCAGGAACAATAGTTCTTAAAGGTCCGACCAAGCTAACAACACTCATGGCAACTGCATTAGTTGCAACAGTTGAAACTACTCGGCTATAACGCTTCTCAGGATTGCCAACATTAACAGTATAAATACCCGCTGCTGTGATCTGTGGTAAAGTTGCATCATTACCCAGTCCAGCTGTAGCATCTGTAAATGTTGAGTCATCATCACTAAACTGCAATTTAACATCAACAGTTCCAGCTACACCCTCATCACCGACTTCAATAATAAACATTGCTGTTTGGCCTAAGCTATGGTCTACAGAGGCACTGTTATTGGCACCTGCTGCAATTCCTGTTAATCCAGAAGCTGTACCTGTAGCTGCTGTATATGAACTTCCTATATCTCGTCTCATTTTTATAATCTCCTAAAATATGAGTTAGTGCTGAACTTAATCAGCACCTGAATTAATTAAGTTGAGCATTTAATAACTTGGAATGCTTCTGGTAATACTACCTGACCACCAACACGCTTCTTAATTAAGAATCCAGTTTGGTCATATTCTGCATAACGCTCTGATAAACGCTGAACAGCAATACCACTTCTGTCTTTGATTCTATAACCACGTCTGAAGTCACCAATAACCACTGGAAACGCATTTGCAGCAACATCAGGCATCCCTTCGGGGTTAATAACTGGGCGTCCTAATAATGTAGCAGGGTCTCCAGCTTGGACAGGAGGTTGCCATAAATATTGTCCATCAGCATCTTTAGAATTTCTATACTTGCCTTCTAAAGTTGAGTTCATGGCAATCGTTGCATTTCTACGGTATGTCTTTTTCAACTTGTAATAAGCAGTAATTAAAGCAGTAACACCGTCATTTGATGCGTCAATAACATCAGCAGCAACACCAGAGTTAGTGACATTTGCTTGAACTAAAGCATTGGTCATAATACCCTGTGGACTGTGACTACCTGCACCAACAGCAAAAGCATCATCTTCAGCTTCTGCAATAGCATCACTGAACGCCATATTTAACTCAGCCCAGATATCAGCTTCAGCGTCTTCCAGGGTGTTGTTATGAATTAAAGTTAACGCTTTAAGATCATGAATTGTCATAGTGTGACCACCGACATCCAAATCCTGAGCAGTAACAGCAACTCCAGTAGTACCCCATGCAACTGTTGGCTTGGCTAAAGCACCAAAGAAAACAGTATCACGGCCTGTAGGAGTAGCACCAACAACAGGACGTATTTCAGCCATGTCATAAGCGTTCATTATTAGCTCATTAGTGAAGTCGATTGGTACTAAAAAACCACCTTCAGCATCGGATGATTCTTGTAAAGCGCGTTTTTCATCCTGTGACATAACTTCACTTGAGGTTTCACCATTACCATAGCGACAGAACTTTAAGAAAGCTGATTTTCTAAGCTCTGCTTTTTCATCAACTTCTTTACCGCTATCATCAAGTGAAGGGCGTTTACTAGCAACCACTAACTCATCATAGCGTTTTGTAAGCTGGTCAATATCAGCATTAGCTTTATCAATAGCTTCTTGAATTAAAGGGTCATTCTTACCTTTAGCCGCTTCTTCAACTTTGCGATCAACATAAGAACGCATTTCCTCGGTTGTTTTCTTGATTGAATCAAGAACAACATTCATATTATCTTCAGGCATTTTAAAATCTCCTATTTTAAACTTGCATTAAATGTATCAAAATATTCTGCTAAACTTTCGGCTCCGTCTGAAGTTGGTATAACTTCGGGGAGTGAACGTTTTAATAAACCTTCTATTCGAGTGGATTCAGCAGAACTTAATCCGGCTCGTAATTCATCACAAAGTGTTATAACGGCTTTGCTTCTTATTTGTTCATGTGCTTTCTGTACTTCATCTGGTAAATCTATTAATTTAGATTTATTGGTTATACAAGAACCTCTTTTTAATTGCTTCAATTCATCAACGGTTAAGCTAGTTGTTAAAGCAATAGTTTCTAATTCTTTACCATCAAGGTATTTTCTAAACTCGTTAATTAGCTCATTATCTGAACGTGCATCGGTAGGATATAAATCCTTTGCTAAATTTAAATATGATGCCCTAAAAGCATCAATAGCATCTTCAGTCATTTTTAAAGGTTCAGTGTTATCATCCAACCAATAAATATCTTCTAAAGTTTCAGCTAATGAGTTTATAAGTCTATATCTCATATTGTGCATTTCACTAATCTTGTCGGTCTCATTAAAATCAGTAGACCTTGCACCAGTAATTAAACACGCTTCACCCCCTGGAAATACAACAGGGCTTATCTCCCCTAATTGAACTTCGGTTATAACTTGTATACCATTTTCAAACTTATCTTTTACAGTTCTAAAACCGAAGGAAAGAGCATTGATTGCCCCGCCTTTAATCAAGTTGAAAGTGTCTTTGGCATTTTCAACTTCCATAACTAATTGCGCTCTAACAAACACTCCATGATCATCTTCTTTTATTTCTAAAAGTTTGCCAATAGGCTTTTCAATATCGTGGTTATAAAGCACTTTAATTTTATCTGTGCGATTCTGAATAGTCTTTTTAAAAGAACCCCTTTGGAATCGTGAGTTATAACTATCAACCTGTTCCCAGACAGCTATATAACCTTCTATAATACCTTTTTCGCTTTCATCAGCTCTTAATTCACGGACTAAATTGAGCTTTTGAAAGTCCTGTTCGTTTTTTCGTAGTTCTAATTTAGCCATTTGTTTTATTCCTCATAAAAAACTTAAAAAGCACTTACAATTAATTCTATCTTCCGCTGAAACATGAGGGTCACTTGGGAACCTTGGTCCTATTGATCCAGATTGAATACTAAAGCGGTCATCAATCCCAACCACTTCCCCATCCCTTGCCGAGTGTATTTCTCGTATCTCAAACCCACCAGTATTCCATTCTTTCTTCTGAGCACCTGCAACTTTACCGGATACCATTTGACCAATAGATGCAGCTGATCCTACTTCTGTTCTAGCAATTCTTAAAGCTCTTTCAGGACTGAATACCCCTGTATCTTCGAGAGCTTGTCTTAATTCTTCAACAGTCCAGTTGTTTTCATAGGCTTCTCTAACCTGTTCAAGTACAACCTTGACCGTTGCTTCTTGTATTAGTGACTTCTCAGCTAAGATGTAACTGGAGTCATTTATGAACTCATCAAGTAATAAATCTTCTTCTTCGCCCCTAATTTCAAAGTCGGGTGAATTACCTCGCTGATCAACTATAACAGTTTTACTGAAATCAGCAGCAACACTTAAAGCGGTGTTCTGTATTAAATCTTGTAACTCAGTATCGTATTTTAAAATAGATGTATTAACCCTTTCTTGAGTTATACTGATATGTTCATCTAAATCTATATTTTTTAGAACTTCTTTTTGTTGCTTCTTTAGGAGGTCTGAAAAAGCATTTTTAACTGGTCCTTCAGCTATTTTATCTCGTCTTTTAGCTTCACTTTTAGCAGACCTTCTCTCGTTAGGTATTAACTTCCATTGCTTTCTTTCTTCGGTTGTTTGAGGTTCAGACATCCCAGATTGTTTTAAGCCATTGAACGGCTTATCCCACCCATCATACTCTTCTAAGCCCATTTCAAATTTAGTATTCAACTGAGATACAGGTACACCCATATCATAATAAGATTTAGCCGTATCTGCTTTACTTTGCTCATTATCTTTTAATGCTTCAACATTGGTATAGTCTGCTGCAATATAATAGCCGTTTTCCAGTACATCTTTAAAAGAGTTATTAAACTGTGTCGCCATTCCATTAATTAATGGTATTAACGTTGTCTCCCAGAATACTCTTAGTGCCCAGCTAAAATTATTATAAGTGCTTGCTGCTTCACTTCCTCCTAGCTGAGGTGGGATGCCAAATATAATAAATATCTCTGACATATTGAATTTTCTACTTTCAATAAAGTCAACTTCAGCAGGGGTTAAACTTAATCTGGTATATTTAGCACCGCTGCCTAAAACTAATGGTTGCCTTCTTGAGAATGTAGATGAAAACTTACTCATTATTCTAGCCATTATAGACTCTGATTGTTGTTTATCTAAATCTCTATCAAAAGTAAAGACACTATCAACAACACCTCTATTCTGCATAGTACCAGTGTTCCAATTTTGCTGAGCATTATCTAAATCAACTGATTTACTTGCAGCTTCTAATGGAGAAATACCCATTATTGGATTGGCTGGATTAGTCAAATTGAAATGAATAATTTCATCATTTTCAAAATCACTACTCTTTGAATAGATGCCATTCTTTTTGAGCACATAACCCTCTGTGAAAGTTAAATTATCAGTACTTTCTTTTGGTTTAATTCTATCAGGACTTATTGGGTACAGTTCTGCTAGTTGTCGGCTATCAGTAATTTTATATAAATAAGCATTTCCGCTTAATTGTAACCACTGGTGTAATAGCTCATAGAATTGTAATCTGTTTAAAAATGGGTGAGGATTTAACAGTAATTTAGTGAGTGGATGTCCGTATTCAATTTCATTATCTGAGTTCTTGACTACAAAAGGAACCGTTGAAGCATTTCTAGCAATTAACGAAACAGCTTTATGTACCCATCCACAGGATACATAGCCGTCAGTGACAGCTTTATCGAGTGTCCATGTAGTCCACTGGGTATCTGCCGTGGATACATAAGCAGTTTCTACACTCTTTGCTAAATTACGAATATTGAACATAATTTTTAATTAAAATAACCTATTGTTTATTATATACTGTTTTTAGTCAAAATAAAACTTTTTATCTAATCCCTTTGTACTCAAAACTATAATGATTTAAATCACCCTCAATTCTTTCAGCACCACCCAGTATACTCATCACCCTCTCGATTCATCTTGTGTTTTCGGTTGCCATTCAATATGAATGTGTGTATCCTCTAAGACGACATCAAATCCACTTGGTAGAATGTCTTTAATTAAATTCACGAACTCGTTAATTAAATCTATACCCCATCTTCTAATATCTACTGCACAACCAACATAATGTAGACTACCCCACCCATGTTTCCCGTCTAATGCTGACGTAACAATCAAATTCTTACCTTTGCTTTCAAACAGAGGTAAAATAGTGTAGAGAGCGTCCCACATTTTAATATGCAAATTCCTTACATCTACTCCATCATTAATGATTATCATAAGTCACCTCAAGACAGGTAAATGATACTTATTTTCTGCCGAATTTCTGGCACATACGGCATCAAACCAGTCATTAAACAAACCAAGAGCAAGCTTTTTATCTCCCATATCTGTTTTAGAGATAACTGTTAATCTTCCAAACTTCTTACCAATTAAATCAGTTGTTTGCTTTGAACTTAAACTCATCAGTGATGTCCCTTACCGATAAAATCTAAGAAGTGTTCTAACCCATCCATGAACAACACCCATCCTGCAAGTATTGTTGTTGCTATCCACTTGATTTTGCGCACCACCCATATCCAAGGTTTAAGCGCTATACCAATCTCATTGACCCCATCTGTTATAGGCTTAATATCGTTCTTAATCTCAAGCAGTTGTTCTGTGTTCACATCTACTCTACCCCCTAATGCCCTAAGTTCAAGATTACTTTCAGACATATCTTTCTGTAGTAAAACTATGTTTCGCTCTGTGTTTGCTATACTTATCTCATTCTTAGCTTGTCTGTCTTCAAATGACTTCTGTCTTAACTCAAATGATTCCTGTCTTTCTGCCATATTTATAAACATAGTTTTCAACTCGCAAGTTTTATGGTCTTCTAAACCACAACTCATTTCTTCCATCGGAACCCACCCCCCATCCTGACAGCCCAGTACATGGCATATCGCTTAAAATAAGGAACCCCGTCATGTTCCATGAGATATAGGAAAGCATCATCTGCTGCTTTCCTTTTGCCAGTCTTTAGAAAATAAAGGTAGTCATGGCATACCGCTGCCCTTCTATGCTTACCACTAGCTGGTTGTTCGAACCATTGGAACGCTTTAGGAATACTAGCAAAATCAGTCATAAATCCAGGGTGTATAGTTATCCATCCGTGATAAGGAGTCTTAAAAGAAAACATCTCTTTCACTTCCCAGAATACACCGTCTCCCAATGGTTCCACTATAAGCTTACCTTTGTACATTATTGCACCACTACTGGGTTAACTACAGTTGGTGTAGCTGTCTGGTTCTGCTGACTGTTGTCGTCCTGATTAATTAACGAGTTATCATCTTGAGATGAGTTGTTGTCGTTACTGTCTACTTGCGAGTTATCATTATTACTATCAGCTTGGTTATTGTCGTTACTGTTGTATGAATCAGTATTAGCTACGTCATTGTCTTGGTTATTATCATTGCTTGAAGTGTTGTTATCTGCTGTAGACTTAGAAGTAGTAGCACTCATATCATTAGAGTTGTTCTCACCGTTAATGATAGAGTTATTATGTACCTCTGTATTGTTACCACCTGCTGCATGGAAAGCATCATCCATAATTCTGATAGCTGACACCCCGATAACAGCCGAAGTGAAAGCGTTGGTTAGTGGTGGTATAGCCTCAACAATAACATCATTGGTTCCTCTAACCCTCATTCCAGTAACTTTCGGTAAATCTCTTGGGTCGGTATAGCTAATTATTGCACTGCCACAGCCTTTTGTGCAGTCTATATTTAGTGTGTCTTTGTGTGATTGCAACGCCTGATACTGTAATGATGCTATAGCCACACTGGTATTGGATAATTGTGTGAGCTCTGCTTGGTTTGCACATCCCGCCAGGGATAATATAAGAATACTACCAGCCAATTTGAAAATCATAATCTTGTACCTCTTGTACTGTTGTAAGAGCGTTAATAGCATTTTCATGTGCTTCGTGCTGTGTTGATACTGCATCAATATGAGCTTCCAGAGCATCTTCTATAGCTTCCAGTGTTGCCTTATTTGCTGTAGCCCATCCATTCTTAGCTTTGAATCGCTGAGTAGCTCCAGACTTTCTACCCATCAAATTAAGTGCCTGAGTAATTCTGAACTGGTCTTCACGTTTCGTAGAGATATCCAAGGATGCTACTGTGATACCTGCTTGTTCTTTCTCTAGTGCTAAGTTGCTTAGTTGCTCTAGTTTAGACTCTTTAGCTTTACTTAATTGTTCTGCTCTGTAAACTGCTTCTTTCTCAGCTTTAGTACCGTTCTCATCTGTAGCAAACATATCCACTTCGGTGTAACTAAAGATTACATTGCCCTGTGTATCCGTAGTAGTACCATTCTGGACAACCACCTTAACATCACTACTTGGAGTAGGCTTAGGTGTCTCCAGAATAGGTGTTATGTTGAGTGCATCATAAGTATCCTGAGTGAATACTTTAGGTATTGATACGTTAGGGAATCTCTTGCGCACTTGGCCTTGAGTGAGTATTTCCTGTGTGTCGTTAGTTAAGAATTTCATTGTTTCTCCTTTTGTTTATTAAATTACACATGCTGTGCCATAGTTTGAGTTACCAGCATCCTGATAAGCCACCACTGCTGTAGTTGAATCTAATGCTGTTACTGAGATGTAGTTAGAAGTAGCACTTTCAAATACTACCGGAGTCCCAGGGGTTATTGTAGTACCAGAAATGCTTAGTACACAAGCAGT
>JGI10211J14876_10000069_pt1 | contig 34865 bp, 43 predicted proteins | sample Etolagsediment_FD_14876 | JGI IMG/M metagenome (IMG submission 14876)
TCAGCATGGACTTGCGAGGTCCGGTTTCAGCATGGACTTGCGAGGTCCGGTTTCAGCAATATTAATATAATACTTTTATTAAAATATAGGCAAGATTGAAAGCTTCCCCCCGACCAAAAGATGTAACATCAAATAATCGAGGGTCCGTAATATAATTATCTATTTCTTTTTGACTCTAGAATTTCTCTGTACAACGCATCTTTTTCTTCTTTAGAAAGAATTCCTTGTGAGAACGCATTAGCCTTAGATAGAGGCGAATCTCCACCAGGTTGAGCATTTATAGCTGCGATAGGCCTTGGACTCGAAGAGTTTTTTTGCGCAATATTACGCCTTTTTTCATGAATTGGACTTTCTACAATTCCAAGCTTTTTAATCATTGTATAAGCAGATACTGCCTTACTGTATAAATCATTAGAAGAATTTAAAGTTGAAGCTATTTCTGGATATGCAGTACGAAGCATTTCTATATTCTCTTGTGTAACTACAGAGTTAAAATCAGGATATTGAGAATTAACCCTTGATTCAACTGCTTTTTCTGTTGTTTGCTGCTTATATGCGCTTAATTCACTGCGTAATTTTTTAATCTCGTTATCATATTTAGAAAGATGCTTTCCTTCAACAAGATCATCAGGTGCAACATGATAATCTTCTTCTTGTGTTTGAGGCTCAGGTTGTTTTACAAATGATTGTTCTGTTTGCTGTCTTTTGTATCGTTCAAGTTGCTCTTTAAGTTCAGCATTTTCACGCTCAGCCTTTTGTCTAGCTTCACGTAGAACATCAAAACGTAATTTCTGCGCTTCTGAGTGTTGCGGCTTTTCTTCATGCTCAACTTGTTCTATAGCAGCTTCTTCTTGACCTTCTTCAACCATAACTGGTGGGGCAGCATTTTCTACTGTATCTGTATCCAATATTTCTATATCTTTTTGTTCTTCTATGTTTTCCATCAAGCCCTCTTTTCATTCGTCTATCTATGATTGAATAATTAAGTTTTCGTGATGTTCAAAATCTTTTGGATTGAAACTATCAGAAACAGTTGATTCTTTTAACTCTCCGTTTAATTTTCTACATTTTGATTCTAATGTTCCATCATAAAAAGAAAGAACATTGTTACGCAATGCAATTTCTTCTTCTGGAACACCTAATGGATCAAGCTTAATCTGCTCGCATGCTTCTACACATGGAACTACCCATAAAAGTTCAATTTTATTATCTTTGCGTACAATGCGATAAACAGTTTGATCAAAGTCTGGAGTTGGACAAGACTCACGAACTAAAAAATAATTACGAATAACGTTTTGCATCAGACGTTCTTTTTTAGTTATAACCACTATATAAAAATTCCCACCGAATTGGGCCTTCCCGCGATCATATGCTTGATTTAAATTTTTTTCATAATCAACAAGCATTGCTTTGCCCTGGGCAATAGGATCAGAATTTTCTTGCGGTTTACTCATTAAGTCGAATGCTAATTTACCAACAGTTTCTTTTTTATCATTATCCATTCGCTCTCCTGTTAAACCTTTCTATATAGTCGGACAGGACTAGTTAAATCGGACAAAAAAACTAGCCCTGTCGGAGTGCATTTATTTATCGTAAATCAAAAAGGCCAACTTAATATTTCTTATTAGAAGAATCCTTTGATACTTTTACGATATCACTAGCCATTTGACGCTGCATATCAGACATCTTATCAGGATATGCAGGCGTATTGATATATCCAACTTTAGGATAAAACTTACTGAACGATTTTTGTGGCATATTAGCTTGTTGTCCCATTCCTGATGGCATCATAGACGACCCCATGCCAACTCCATTGTCTTCGTAATAACGCTTCTTTTTTGCCATAACGGCTCCTAGTAGAAACTGCGGCTATATTACCGCAAGGTTAATAAAATACCTCTAACTACATACTATTAGCATCTTGCACAGTTGCCCCTTGATCAAGACTTCCCTCCAACATAGAAGGGTTGATAGTAGGGGCCATATCGACATTGTTTTGAGATGTCTTGTTTTGAAGCAACTCTGCAAGTGCCAATAGTTTTTGTATCTGTTGAATATCAATATCATCAATCTCTTGAAGAGTCTTTACCATATTTAGCATGCCCTGCGTACGATCTTTTTCAGCTTCTGCTTTGCGTTCTGTAGCTAAAGCTCTATTTTCTTCAATTCTACTTACGCGCTCCAGACCTAATCCAGTATCGGCCTTAGCCCTTGCATTTGCTAGATTTGTTCTTGCTTCTTGCTCTTTGATTGTTGATTGGAGTTGCATTTGCTCTGCTTGTGCTTGTTGTTCATTTGAATTCTGAATCGAGTCGATGAGTTCTTTTTTGTTCTGAATCGTAGCTGCTTGAATAATGACATCATCAGGGATTGGAACTCCAATCTCTTTAAGGTGCAATAACTGTGCAAATTGGAGCTGCCTTTGCGTAGTCGTATTAAGCCCTTCTTCAATAGCAGCGTCATATTTTCCAAATGCTTTATTATAAAACTGTGGAGTTGGCTCATCTTCTATAATCCTTTTAACCTTACCAGGACTAAAGTTTGACTGTATAACATCAATCATCAACTTACCAAGAAGCTGCTGCGACATATCAAGTTGATCAAATAAATTTTGTAGAGTTGTTAGTCCAGCCCCCTGCCTCAACATAGACAAAATTCCAGCCTTATCATCAGTAGCGGAGCCTAGAAGCTCTTCATTTACACCTGAAATTTCTTGAATCTCTTGTCCTAAAATCTGGGACAATTGGAAAAAAGACTGTGGTATATCTTGCGATGGTATTGGTTGAATATCTGTCATCTGGGCAGTTTGCTTGAGCAATATAGTTTGACCCTGACCTACCTTAAACAAATCTCGCGCATCAACAGGAGCATCTTCTTTGGCAATCCAACCAGTTGTAGCTTTAGACTCAGCAATATCTAACTCAATAACCTTTCTTCGATTATATAGATATTGAGAATCACGCAAACCTCTAACTATTCCTTGAATACGCATAGAATAATCAGACATTTGTGGATTATAATATCCAAAAACAGGCACAAATGGATAACGGTCTGTACCAAGAGTGTTTTTACCGTCGTAGTAAACTTTTCCGTCTACAACAATTGCCATCTTTACAGTTGGAACTTCTTGATCAGCAACTGTAACTTGAGGATAAATTCGTAGATACTCCTTAAGAGTGTCTTCTTCTCCAGACCATTCCATAGTTTCACCAGTCTCAGAGTCGACTAGCATTTGCTGATTGCGATAATCTTTATAGTAAAATTCATCATAAGCTAAAAGATCATTCCTGCTAATATCATAGTTTTCTGGCATAAAAGTAAACTTGCCATCCTTATTTCCCATATTGCCAGAAGCAAGAAGTTCTTCTTTGTAATCTGGCAAAAGTGACAATATGTCGCGTTTGCTTAAATATGAACGCTTCCAAAGAGCTCTACAGTCAGATAAATCTTTCTTACGGAAATATGGATCAATTAGAAAAGAATTATACGAACAATTGTCTACCTTTATATTTCCAGAAACTGGGTCACTTCTATAATCAACCCAAACTTGAAGAAGATTCAACCCAGTAACAATAGCACCATGAAATGACTCTGAAATTGTATGCAGAACATTCTCTTGTTGGTTACACCAAGATAAAACTTTTGAAAACTGATCAGATGTAACTTCATCAGCATTTTCTACAGGTACAACAATTGTAGATTTCCTATTTCTTCTCTGATAACCGGAAACCATATTAACGATGCGTTTTATTCTATTAAAATTGAAATTTCTATATCGATCTTTAATATTGGAGCCATAAAGCTCAGAAAAGACTTGCTGATCCCCTGCCTCAAACCTAGTATCAATATCAGCCTCAGCCCAAAAAGATTGATTTATTGACATACTATCACGATAAAAGTCTTCCATGCGTTTTTGTATATCAACATCCTTCTGATCAAAAAACGCTCCACCTTTTTTTGGAAATAGCGCCATAGTATTCCCCCTTTTTTGGGACAAAGTAATTTCAATTATTGCATAAGACAATGACAGTCTATCAAACTTTTAAAGAAGTATGACAACAAAAATAGCAGAGTGGAAAGAGTAAAAACCACCCTGCTATTAAGAAAACTCTAACGACTAAAAAGAGTTAATCTTTTAATAGCTTAAATACAATCTCTTGTGCCCATTCTATCACAACAAACAATGCTGGATATTTACTTCTAGCAATATCAATCACAGGGCTAATAATTTTGAAAAGATTGTTCACAAGTTTAGCAACGGTAATATCAGCACCTGGAATCTTGTGTGAAAGTAATTCCTCAAACGCAGTCTTTTTATGGACAATATGAAGATCTTCTAAAAGCCCCAATGTTGCAATTATCATCTCATCCAAATTAACCTCTAGATCCTTCTTCTTACGTTTTCTCATACCGCCTCCTTAGGTTATAAGAATTACTACTATTATCATGTTACGGTACGAGTAAATCCAATGCAAGCTTTTGGGGATACTACACAAGCTTTCTATGGGGCTTATGAAAAAGTGCCACAAACTGTGGCACAAATTGAAAGCCTTCCCATTTTCAGCATTCCATACAGAATCAAAGAACAAAACGGCATCAAAAATTGGAGAAAATCAAACGGCAAATACAAAATCAAACAAAGAAAAAAATTTAGGGCGTCGCGTTACGCTTTTGACTAGATATTTAGGGCGTCGCGTTACGCTTTTGACTAGATATTTAGGGCGTCGCGTTACGCTATTTAGATTCAAAAAAAACAACACAACACCCAAAAAATAGACCTGGGTTTTTTGTTACAGCACCTGGGTTTTTTGTTACAGCACCTGGGTTTTTTGTTACAGCACCTGGGTTTTTTGTTACGGAGTAAAATTCAAAACACCAATTGACAGCCACTTTTCGAAAGACAGAAACCCCAATAAGAATATTAAGAGTATTAAGACTATTAATATAGGAGTACTGCTACGCTCTCCCACTTGATGTGGTCGGCTTGCCTTAACCAAGAAAAAAACAGCTCAAAAACAAAATGAGATCTGAATTCCAACTCCTTCTTGTTAAATAGCAACTCTTTCAACTTGAGCTACAAAAGAAACCAGAACCAAAGCCTATGGGAACGCCCTCGTAAATTCAATTAAAGCAAAGAACCATAAAGGTGGACGACTGAGGCAATAAGTTTCATTTGAAAAATTTAACCGTTTAAAATCTAAGGATTCATCTTGGAAACAAAATGATAGAAAAAAACGGGAGTTATTGAGCTGCAACTCAATAACTCCCTAAATTTGGGGATTCCTCCCTCTCACAAGACATTATCAACTTTTGCACACTTTGGTACATTTGTACACATTTGCGTGAAAATTAACACAAAACCCCAAATTTACTCTGCATATTCCAAGTAGATCCTTTAAAAAAATGACCTCTATTATGAGAACTTGTCTTAGAGAGACGCTTTTGCAGAGCTTTCTAATTTGTAGTTGGACAATATAACTTCTTTTTGAGCTGTAACTATTTCTTAGTTTGCACCTAAAGGAACACTGTCAAAGCTATCAAGTTTCTTTATTATCTGCGCTACCTAAAAAAGGTCTTCAAACTTTTTATACTTTAAAGAATCTAAAATCGCTCTCTCTTCCATCCACTTTTCTTGATCCCTCTCAAAGCGGCCACGAAACTTACCATTTCTTCTGTTCTCTTCAGATGTTTTTTTAAATCTTCTTTTTTTTTCCCGCTGAGAGCATAAAAGACAGGCAGCTCTTTTCATATTTAGAAGTTTTAGTATCTCTATAGCAGTAATGCTTCCGCAATCACACTTGCATAGAAAGTATCTCTTCTTTCTATTTGGCCGATCGTCTATCGGAACTTCGCTGATTACCTCAAGAGATCCAAAACGGTATCCTTGCCTGAAATTGTGAATTTGCATAATAATCCTTACCTAAAAAATGGGGGAAGATTGGATTGTTTGCCGTGATGAGCCTCATGTCTTAGTTGAGCCAGGTCATCTGGAGTCATGCCAATACGGAGCTTCGGAAGGTGAATCGCTAAGTAGCGTAAACTGTCACAAGCATGGCTATGTGAATCATGAAGAGGAGTGGTCTTATAAATCTTTTTCTTACTGTCATACTCTTGTCTATAGCTTTCAATAGACTTGATTAAACTCTTGCACTTCTTTTCATCAAACCACATTCGAGGAAGAGTAGAACGAACCGCTTCAATGCCATCCATTAAAGAAAGTTTATCGGCAACGTCGAAAGTAACGCCTAGCTGACGCGCCTTCTCCCAGCGAGTGACGCCAGAGGAGAATTCACGATTGCGAATATCATGAGGACCCACATGGCGACCATAAGTGTAAGGTTTTCCATTAAGCATATTGATGTAATGTTCAAGACCTTCTTTATTCTTCTCATAGTAGTCTATAACTCTAATTGTTTGACCTACACACTGACTGAATACTATAGCTGTACTATCTCGAACACCGATGTCCCAACTTGTATTCACAAGATACTGCGGCTCCCATGGAACAATTCCTATTTGTCCATTTAGTCGTAATCGGTCCATATACTTAGAGTAGTACGAACCCTCAACACCTTGCAGAAATGAACAAAAATATTCTTGTTGCTGCAGATCCTCAGACATCTCTCCAAGCTCACGTTCCTTCAAGATCGTATCCATAGAGATGTGCTTAGTGTCATCTACAGTTAAATGTGAAACGAACCAGTCGTCTGGGTTCTGTAGAGCTGTATTATACATTTCAAATAGAAAATTTTTTCCTCTTGGGGTGCTCACAATTAACAACTTGCCATCATTTGCAGATAAAATGGGGCGAACAAACTTATAAGCTTCCGGGTCTGAAAGAGCAAACTCACTAAATACAACCATATGAGGATTAGTTCCGATTAAGCTCGTGTCGTATGAGTCAGAACCAATGATTTGGAATAGCGAGCCATTCTTTAGTTTTATTCTCATGTACTGTTCATGCTTAGACTCTATAAGATCTTTGGGCATATAGTCTATAATACGAAATCCATCATTATCTATTGCATCCCAAAGAATACGCCTACCAGAAGAAAAGGTTGGAAAGACATAATAAATAGTTTTTGCAGAACGAATAAGTTCTCTTATGCATAAATTCCAGGCTGTGATGTCTTTTCCTGAATTGTGTACAACGTATCCATTTGCCACAAAGTTATGATGGCACTCTGTCTCAATATCATACAATTCTTCTGGCTCACTCTTAGTAACAATAAACTCATACTTTAAACAGGAACCGAGCTCTATATTTCCACAAACACCAGCGAGCTTGTCAGCATTTAATTCTTTGAGAAACCTTCTTGAATGTCTTAAAACTTTATATCTACCTTTTGCAAGAGACGAAGCCTTCTTCCATAGAACATCGCCTTCTACATTTACAACGGCAAATTTATGATCTAACGAACAGATTATTGGATGTTGGACTCTTTCATTAGGAGCAACTGTTTCTATCTTTACAGTGTCCTTCTTACTTGTTTTCCACGCATTCTTTACGATATCAGTTACAAATTTTTTACCATCCCAAGATAATATTTTGTCACCAACCTGTATGTCGCATAGATACTTAAATGAATCATCAGCCATCGTGATGCGTGTTGAACCAGATAAACAACGCCGTGGCCAGATAGCCATTACACGCTTGTAACCATCTTTCTCTATCGCATTAAAGATGCATTTTTGATAGTCCCGTGGAACAAATGTATTTAGATTAATTGTTGCTTTTTTAGACACAAATACCCCTAAAGATTTTATATTTACTTAAATGAGCTAAGAAGGATTGTAGAAAGGTTAATCTTTTCCAGTTGCCCACGTAATACGGCGAGCATCTAAATCAGCTTGAGTAATATTCCCAGATGAGAGTTCATCAAAAAACCCTTCACCGTGAACTTTATCTACTTCGTAACGCATCTTTTCTATACGCTTTTCGATGCGCTCCCGTATCTCAATCTTTGTATATTTCTTATTGCGAACTCTATCAAAAACAATTCCACAAAACGCAAGAGTTATAAAAAGACCAGCTTTAAATATTGTCACCACCCCCACATTCACCACCCTTCCTTTTACTCAAATCATCCAAAACAGCATCCATAAGCTTTATCTCTTTTTTATAAGCTGCAATAACTTTATTGTTATGATTGTTAGCATTTCTTACAACAACAATACCAATACCATTAGCAAGCAGCATTCCAAACATAAAAGCTTCAAGAATCATTTTTTATCTCTTGTCGTTAGATTATTATTTCTTGTTTTTTATATCACTCAAAAGGTCTTTGATCTTCGCTAGATACACCCAAACTACAACTAAAAACATTATCATAGCAAAAGGACCTAAAAGCATAGCCAACAAGAATGCAAGTTCAATTATTATCATTCCTTATCTTTCTTGTTCTTTTCTTTATTTTTATCTCTCAAAGATGCAGCCGCTTTATTAATAAACTTTAAACGAGTCTCTATATCATTAAGATGGTCTACGTTTTCAAAAACCTTAGCAACCAAGCTTTCATGATTTCTTGTTAGTAAACTCAACCTCTCTTCTAGATCGACAATCTCTTTGGATTTGCGTTTATTCATATAAGTAACAATTAGATATAAGCAAGAAGCATTAATTGCGACTAACAAGGTTATTCTAGTAAGAACAATAATCAAACCCAAATCAATCATTTCTTATCCTTCATAGAGTTCTTAACCCTTTCTCGCGACAACTTAATAAGCTCCTCTGCTATATTCTTCCTAATACGACCATCCTTTGTCTTAAAATCCTTCAACACTTGATCACAAATCTCTTTCTTTGCCGCATCTATAGTTGAACTGAATAACTTGTTAGATAGAAAATCATAATCATTACAAAAGCTATTAGAAAGACCTCTTATTAATGTGGCTATACGATCCAACCTTGTAAGAATACTCGTTGTAAAAACAGAAAAATCTTCCAGCCATTCAAAAAAACAAACTAAATGTCTGTCAATTCTATATGCTACTAATGCTACCATAAGTATGGTAAAAACATAAAACATGTCTTTTATAAAAAACATTACCGGTCCCACTTTTTAAACTGTTGTTTTCTTGGTGTTACTATCCATTGAAGGTTGATCTTGGCCTGCCTAACAGCCTCAACACTGCCTTTCTTAGCTTTAAGCCTTTTCTCGTGCATTCTTTTTTTATATTCGGCGTTCAATAAGGGTCTGCTTCTACGTGACAGAAAGGTAATTATTGCTATCACTTTCCCTCTAAACTCTTCAAAGACTCTCACTCTTTTATCAAGAAACTTACCGTCATGATTGGAGTTTAAGTCGTAAAACGTATCAAGCTTTTCAAGTGTTTCTAAAAACTTTTCTATACTTTTGGGGTATATCCACCAAAACAGTTTTGAGGGAATGTTATATTCTAGTCTTAATTCTGGATTATTTCTAAGAAGTAATACTTTTGTATAAATATCTTTAAGGTGCATCAGTTTTTTGTTGTTAAAGAATGTGTCTGCAAATTTAAAAACGTCTTGCCCTAGTTGCATTCTTGTTTTTCTTCCAGCTGGTGTAAAGTTCACATATTTTTCATAAAAGAACATTATTTTGCTGAGTGCTTTTTTGTCGGTTATAAGTTTTCCATTAATCGCTTTTTCCAGATCGGTCATTATCATTTTCCTTAAAGTTAGGCATATTGATATTGAACGTGGTCGTCTTTTCTTCTTGATCGTTTTTTTTGTTGAGAGTTGCGCGCCATTCTTCTAGTGCTTTATATTCTTTATCGTATAGGGGCATTGTTTTGTAGATAAAGTTACTCTCATATTTTCTTGCTAATGCTCCGTGTTCTCGTCGTTCTCCGATGGCAGCTTTAGCAAGGTCGTGGGCTATTTTTAGTTTCTTGCTTCGTTTCTTCCATCGTTTAAGAGTGTCTCCGGAGATGCCTCGTTTAGTAAAGAAGCTACTTAATTTTAAAGCTTCTTCGTTGTTCATGGCCCAGTCGTATAGTTCAACTGCTAGTTCGTCTATTTTCTCGAGCATTATTGGTTTTTGTCTAAATGTTACAATATCGTATGAGTAGTCAAAGACGTTTTTCGTAGTGCTTTTTCGCTCTATGTTATGTTTATTTTTCTTCTTGACAGTCATCATCTCCCCTTATAATGGTGAATTCGGTGCGAGGTGTATCAGAATATAATTTCTTGGCTATTATTTTGTCTATTATGGCGTCGTCTCGGAATAAGATTCCTTGAGAGACGTCTTCTAAGTATTTAATCATGTTTGAGAGGTCTGGTTTTTTGACGTGTGGTTGTCCCCTTAGAAGTTCTTTTTTCTTTCTAGGGGTTGAGACTGGGATTGGCATAAAAAATGTGACTTCTAGCGTTATTGGACCCTCTATAAGCTTAGAGTATCCGTGCTGAAGGCGTAAATCTATCTGTGATTCGGCTTTGGCCTGTTTCTGTGGGTCGTAAGCGTGTGGGAATGGAAATGATGTTAGTTTTGGTCTTTGTAGAGGGGTTGGGTTTCCTCGAAGAATGTATGTTTTTGTTTTTGTATGAGTAATACATTTCTTTAAACTGTTGGTGTAAGATTCCTTTGTTTTGTCCTGTTGCTTCGTTAGCGTTTTTGAGAAACTCATCGTATCTCCTTTTATATGGATTAGCTAAAGGAAATGCTTTGTTCTTTTTATCTTCAAAAAGAAAATAATCAATGTAAACAAGGTGTGATTGTTTCCCTGAGCAGTTCATTACAAATCCTTAAAAGCATCGAGTTTAGTTTCAATTGGTCTATTTTGCTGCCATCCTGGGTTGATTGGCTGGGTATATTGTTTTTTATATAGCTGAAAGCATACATAAATAAATTGGGCTCGATCTTCTTTGTTTATATCAATTGAATCAACAAAATCAATGAATTCTTTTTTGTATGGATTTTTATCTTTGTAGTTTTGGTGTGCGTATTCATAGAACATAAAGAATTTGACTTGGATTGTATGTTCTTCGTGTGGTGGTTTGGTTCGCGGCGGGGAAAATTTCTTAAATGAACCGAGTTCTTTGTGGGGGTTTTTCCTGGTCATCTTCATTTCTCTTTTTTTTATTGGATGGGCCTCTCTGGATCATTTCGTTTATGGCATCAAGATATGCTTGAATCTCTTCATCATTTTCTGGGGGTGTGCATGTTTTGATTTTACGGGCTTCAGCTTTTTGTCTCATTTCTTCTTCGTGTCTTTCTGCTTGTTTTCGCATACGTTCGAAGAATGGTCCACTGTAATCTGGGGATTTATGTTTTACCTCTTCCCCTTTGAGGAATCTTTCTCTTCTCGGAGGAGCTTCATTGGTAGGTTGAGGGAACACTTTGTAGTGCCAGTATCTCTTGAGTTCTTTCATTCTACTTTTATTTAAAGATAAACCATGCGTCTCACTCAAATGTAAGCATTCATCATAAAGGTATGTATAAGCTTTGTGGTATCCACAAGAGTAGTAATCGTCTGGCATTTTCATGAGAGCGAGTTTAATTATTGGTTTCTCAAACTGAGAGAGTTGTATAAGACCTGATATAGTGACGTGACTTCCTACAATCTCGCTGATTGGTTGTAAGATATCCCTTTGCAGCATAGACCTAGTTCTGCTTGTGCTTGGATCTACAACTTTAGCTCGTTCGATTCTCTTGCCGTGTATCTTTTTTCTTCGTTCTTGTTCGATATCGGCCTGTTTAGACATTTGCTGCAGATCTTGAGAAAACGATGTCTGATTTTTATCCATTTTTCTTAAATCGAGACTTGCGGAGTCTTCTCGCGCGCGCGCACACGTAGCTACGATGGTACCGTTAGACTTATTATATTTATATTCCTTAAGAGAATTAATACGTAGTGGCCGAACCGCGTCTGAAGAAAGAATTGTAGCCGGTTTTGAGTACAGTTGTGTCACCACAAAAAAGAACGCTAAACATGGAATGAGATACTTGAGAAACTTCGTAATAACCGGCTGAAAAACATCACGAGAAATCAAATAAAGATTGTTCTCTTTATAATCCCTCTTTATCCAATCTATTAACCCAAGACTCTTAAGCTCAGACAACGCCAACTTAACAGTAGAACGCGCTAACCCCGTCTTTTCAGCAATTCTCTCTTGAGACGGATACACAAACCTCTTATGCATAGAATAATCCACAAGATACGACAACACCTTGCGGCGAGACTCAGCCAACGAAAACAGAACCTTAAGCGGCTCAGCCCTAAACGCATCACACGCATCAGGACCATGCAGACTAAGAGTCTTTAATAACTCAACATCGCCCTTAGAAACTTTATTTTTCTTTGGTGGTTGATTTCTAATAGAAAGACATGTATTATTGCTCATGAACACTCCTGGTTTTCAGGACTCCATGACTCATGAACACACCTGGACTTCAGGACTCCAAGACCAAGACTCCTTTTGGGTTTGTATACTTCTTTGGAACATTCCTGGGTTTTGTACTCTTTGGAATACTCCTTGTTGATGTATACCTTGGTTGTGTTGTTATCTTTCTTCTCTGAGGGGGGACTGAGGGATAAAATTTTAAGAGAGAGCCCGATTAAAAGGCTCTCTTTTTTATTGACTATTTCCATGAGAATGAGATTACTATTCTAGAGAATTTTTTCAACAATTCGCTTTAAAATCTAATTGTTATTCTAAATACAATGTACTAACATAATGGTGCCCTAAATATGGCTTTTCTTATCTTCCACCCCTAAAGAAGATAAACGCCTTAAATAGCTCCTTCCTCAGAGGGAGCTATTTTTATGCCTCACCTTCACGGATAGAGCTATAAAGATTATTTTTTCTCTTTAGATAATTAACCACCTTAGCCACCGTCTTAAAAGACACTTCCTTGCGATATATAACCCGCTTTAAAGTATTAGGCGATATTCCAATATCTTTAGCAAAAAATAATACCCCCTTCTCACACTCAACCATATAATCCAACAACATAGATCTTACTTCTTCAAGACCTTTCTTATCAATCAAACCCATAATAAACCCTTCTTTATATATGTGTGCATTCATGTATAAACTATCACGCGGGTACACTTAATGCAATAAATGATCATAGTTGACATGTGTTGGCTGTAATGTTAACTTATTAGTAGCAGTATTCAATGTCTAAAGTTAAGGAGGGATAAAATGGATCGATTTTCAATGTCAGATTCTATGGATACAAGAATCTCACTATGGTTTGTCTCTATTTGGTTTATATTTTTTATCGGATTATCCATATGGTCACATGGAAAAAACAATAGCGTTGATAAGCTTTCACTTCTACCAACAGAGGAAATAATGGACGAAGAATTAGACATACATTCAGAGTTTGTTACTAAAGATGCGGTACGAAAAGCATTGATTAGTTCTATCACTGCGGCTTTAAAAGAGACAAATAAGAAGTACGGTAGGCGTTTCGAGCTTGTTAAAGACTCATTAAAGATAAAGGAAACTGTAAATGGAAAATGAACAAATGCTTAAAGAACGTATCTCTAACCTTGAGATGAAGTTGTATGCTTTAGGGCGTTCAAATTTGGACAGAGAGCTCAAAACTCAATCCGATAGCATCGATCTATTAATGACCGCTTTTTGTGCTGCTCTACCCGAATATGGTGAGCTTAAGAAGAGCAAAACTGGAAACCGCGGAGCGTATGCTACCCTTCAAGATTATAAAGATGCAACAAAGATGGCTCTTCAAAAGAACGGACTCATATTCTTCTTCTATAGAACCATTGTCGGTACAAAAATGTATTTTAGAGCCAGACTACAACACGTAAGCGGCCAATTCTTCGAATCAATCACCATTGCACCATATACAGAAGAACCAGACGGAGTACTAGCCGGAGAATGCCAATCAGTTCTATCAAGACTCGCAAGATACCTCTCAAGAGACGTTCTTGGTATTGGAGAAGAAGAAAGCGAAATATTAATAAGCGAAAAACAACTTAAACTCCTTAAAGATCTCGTTGCTACCAGAAACGGCGCTGAATCTAAAATCCTAGAACAATGCAAAGTGAAATCACTCGCAGATCTAACACCTGATAAAGCATCTTATTACATCAGATCATTCATTAAACAGAAATAAAACACAAAGAGAAGAAATGTTAAAAATAAAACTTATCGCATTGACCACGTTCCTTTTAGGACACACTCTCGCTAACTGCAGCGAAGATACCCAAAAGCCTACATCTTTAGATAATGTAAAAAAACAACAGAGAAGAACCATGAGACGCAGCCCAAAATGCTTAAACATAGCGCAGCTAGCCAAAGATGTAGCTACAAATTCATTCTCCTTAAAAGAAAAAACATAGACACGTAAGCGAAAATTGTCGCAGTAACTACAAGCATAACTGGACTAAATTCCATCAATTTCCCCTTAAGCTAATATAGCAATACAATTGTCTTAATACTGCTACGTAGACGAAAGTCTATGCTAATACCCACTATGGTCTTTGGTTAGATGCCCATAGTGGGTATTCGAACAAAAAGAAAGAGAAGAAAATTCCAACTCTTATATATACTACTTAGCTGCTTCCTTAGAAACAACTTCCCTAGCAGAACGATCCATATACGTTGGCTGAGAAAAAACTAACTCTGCATATGCATCCTTATCTGTTGGAACAGATTGTACACCAGCAGCCACTAATTTTGTATCCCACTCAGTCTTAAGCTTCTTAAAGCATTGATCATACTTGTGCATTATAACCCATTGAATTCGACGCTTCATATCAGCATCAAATATTTCCGATTGTATTTCGTTCTTTATAACTTTCTTTTGTGTATCCGAAAGAGTGAAAATATCTACGCCATCAACTGTTACTTTCATAACGATCCTTTATTTAAGAAGTTTATAACAAAGTTCCACTTACCCATGTATAAGCATCTGTAGCATCTCCATTCATATAATTAATTCCTGCTCCTACTGCTTGACAGTAAATCGTAACACTGTCTCCTGCTGTTAAATCAATTGTAGACACATTTTTAAGTGAATGATCGTAACGAACGGTCCCGCTAGGATATATAGCTGATATGCTCCAAAATTCACGACTAGAGGTCTGTATATTGTTATATAGAACCGTCCCGACTCCAGAACCAATACTTTGGGTTTCCCACCATATATTAGAAGTTATAAGATATTTACCTGTCTGAGGAGCTACAAACTCCGCTTCTGTTCCAGCTCCATCTCCTGGATAAAAATCACCGCCAACGTCAAAAACTTCAGTTAATGTTACTAATTTTCCTAAATATGTAGAACTTCCTGAACCACCAACATTAACTGAAGATGGTTGATACGCTAAGAATGAACAAGTCGACGATCCACTTCCGCCACCAGTGTTACTTATAGTTATAGAACCAGCTGCATTAGCTATACCTATCCCTGCCCCTGCTGTAAGCGTAGCCAATGTAGGAGCATTTCCCGTAGAGCCAATTGGAATTTGTCCATTTGAGGCCTCTGCAAGCGGTGTTATGGCGCCTGTCCCTGAACCTAAAAGTAAACCATGATCCGTCAATGAAACTTGCCCAGTACCGCCTTGCGGAACAGTCCACGGAGGAGTAGCTGCTGTAGAACTTATAGTTATAGAACCAGCTGCATTAACTATGCCTATTCCTGCCCCCGCTGTAAGCGTAGCTAGCGAAGGATTATTTCCTGTGGATCCAATTGGGATTTGTCCATTTGAGGCTTCAGCAAGCGGTGTTATAGCGCCTGTCCCTGAACCTAAAAGTAAACCATGATCCGTCAATGAAACTTGCCCAGTACCGCCTTGCGGAACAGTCCACGGAGGAGTAGCTGCTGTAGAACTTATAGTTATAGAGCCAGATGCATTAACTATGCCTATTCCTGCTCCTGCTGTAAGCGTAGCTAGCGAAGGATTATTTCCTGTGGATCCAATTGGGATTTGTCCATTTGAGGCTTCAGCAAGCGGTGTTATAGCGCCTGTTCCTGAACCTAAGAGCAAACCATGATCCGTTAATGAAACTTGCCCAGTACCGCCTTGCGGAACAGTCCACGGAGGAGTAACTCCTGTTGTAAGTTCAAGCCATGTAGCAGTACCAGCAGCAAGACTTACAAGAACATACAAATTTATTGGAGACGATGCATTGTTAATCCACATATCACCAATAAATACGTTTTTATTATCACCTACAGTTGGAGCACGATCAAATTCAACAATGTTTGGAGGAGAATACGCATTATTTCCCAAGTATGAAAGAGGATTGCGAGAATTGATTAATCTTGAATCTTTTTTTACCATCACCGTCCTCTTTTTAACAGACTAAGTAGCCGCTAAAATAACACCAATCATTATATATAGAATATGTTTTTGTAGCAGCAGACACAGTATATGTTACATATGCCGTGTCAGATGCATCCATATCAACAACTGCACAAACATGAGGAGTACTTGAATATGGAGCCGCAGATGGATGATTAATTCCATTTAAATAAGTTCTATTGCTCGTTTTAATCTTTAAAACTGAACTAGTATAAACATCATTAATATTTGAATACACGTTAACAGTTAGAAAATATCTTCCAGTTATTGGTGCAGTAAATGTACCAGTAGAAGTATTGAAGTCACTGTTTTGATCAAATATTTCAGAATTCCAAATAACTGTATATTCAGTACCATCGCCTGTAACATTGTAAACTATACTAGAAAGCTTAGTAGAAAATGCTGGTTGCAACTCAAGCCTACTAATCCCAGCATCATTCATTACAAACGTATCATTGGTTCCTAAAGCTGAACCCTGAGAGACTCTAAACGAATCATCCGTATCATCAACACCAATACGAAACTCACTAGTACCATTTATGTCAAACTGCAAAGCAGAATCACCAGCAGTTCCTGGATCAATAACAAGATTTTCAGCTTTAGCGTTCATGCTATTGTTAGTAGCCATATAATTCTCCTAACAAGCTAAATAACCACTAAACGCTGTTCTAGCTTCAACTCCAGATACACCTTCTAAATCAAGAGTGTCAGCACCTTCACCATAAGAACGAGCTTGTGGATATACTGTATCTGCGGCATCCATATCAACTATAAATGTAAATTCTGTAAAAATATCTGAACTTGAAGCTTCACGAGAATAACCAGAAAAAGCAGACCTATTGCTAGCGACAATCCATATAGTTACGTTCTCAACCGTAGTGCAATCTGAAAGATAAATCCTTGCAGATATAACATATCTACCTGTTACCGGAGCTGTAAATATACCTGTAGTATTATTGTAGTCTGAATTCTGATCAAATACCTCAGTATCACATACATATGAATATTTCGTGTTGTTTCCAGTGACGTTGTTCTGAGTTGTACTCAACACTGCTAAAAAAGCTGGTTGCAAAGGCATTGTTCTTTCACCAGCTGCTGTCATTATAAACGTATCATTAGTTCCTAAAGCTGAGCCCTGTGAAATTCTAAATGAATCATCTGTATCATCAACACCAACACGGAACTCGCCAGTACCATTTATATCAAACTGTACAAAGCTATCCCCGGACGCACCGGGGTCTACAGTTAAATCTTGAGTCTTTTTGTAAATTGAATTTTGTGTGGCCATTACATATCCCTTTATTATACAACTGTAATATTGCCTTCATTAGAAACGACGTTGAATTCCGTGTCTGCAACAACACATACTAATTCAATGCTGTCTCGCTTGAGTGTTGAAGCTAAATAACCACCTGTTCCAGAAGTCGTTGAAACATCTCCAAAGTGTATTTGTTGGGATGCATTTTGCTCCACTTTCCATCCAGCATCAGTATTCATTCCAGTAACTCTAAATGTTGTTCCAACTGCAGCTGTTGTAGGAAGCGTTAAAGTTAATAGACCAGCTTTATTACAAATGTAGCCATTATCCACAACCATAGGGTCTAGATCTGCTGTAATAGCAGACCATGTAATTCCACCACCACCGCCGCCGGTACATGTAACTGTTACAGTTGATCCTGAGCCTGATGTGGTGACGTCTCCGCCACCAGCAATTGTTAATACTCCGCTTGATGGAACCGCACTTCCTGAATCTGTAGTTACAGAAGCGCAAACGGCACTTCCAGTTTCAAGATTTAGTGTTCCCGCTCCAGGTGTGAACGCAACGGTGCTTCCGGTTGATGTAAGTGTTGCGAATACTGGGTCGGCAGTACTTGACCCAAGAAGGACCTGCCCGTCTGTTCCAACAGATAAGGCCGTAATCGTGCTAGTTCCGGAGCCAACAAGAACTCCGTGGTCTGTTAATGTAGTAGCACCAGTCCCACCTTTACTGACTTTAATTTCTAATCCAGCATCAATCGCATTTTGTATTGTTCCAGCCATTATATCTCCTTAAATAACATTAATGTTGCCGCAACTGTTTTGTACAACAAAATCAGTGTTAGTTGTTACACAAACAAGTTCTACACAGGCATATCTATTTGTTGATGTAAGTGATCCACCAACTCCAGTTGTAGAATCTAATGAAATATAATGTATTGTTTGACCTGCGTTTTGAGTGATAGACCAGCCGTTCGCTGAATTACCAACAACAGCAAATCTGTCTCCAACAGCAGCGGTAGCTGGAAGTGTATAAACAAGTTGCGCACCATTATTTGTTAAATAACCAGTATTTGTCGCAATTGTTTGGGTAGCACCTGTTGCTTCTATAAAAGGCATGCCAGGATCAGATGCATTAATTGTCACAGTTGAACCAGCCCCAGAAGTAGTACATCCAACTCCACCAACAACGGTAAGAACTCCTGATGATGGAACCGCACTTCCTGAATCTGTAGTTACAGAAGCGCAAACTGCACTTCCAGTTTCAAGATTTAGTGTTCCCGCTCCAGGCGTGAACGCAACGGTGCTTCCGGTTGATGTAAGTGTTGCGAATACACTATCAGCGCCAGTCGATCCAAGAAGGACTTGACCATCTGTTCCAGCAGCAACTTCATTTAATGCATTAGTTCCATCGCCAATCAATAAATTATGTGCTGTTACGGTACTTAGACCTGTTCCACCATCTGCAACAGGTATGTCTGTACCATCAGCTCTATAAATGTACTTAGTTCCAATTGTAACCGCTGTATCAAGATCGCAAGTTGGTGTGTCATTAGCAGTAAGAGTAATAAATGGTACATATGCGGCACCATCAACATCGTATGCATCAATTGTGAGAACATTTGTAGCAACAAGTCCAGTTCCAATTCTTCCTGTTGCAGCAAAATCATGAGACACGGTTCCTGCAATAGCAGTATCAAGATTTACAGTAACAGCAGCTGCTGCTCCAGCTGTGTTAATATTTGTTCCACCAGAAACAGTAAGAACACCTAATGCAGGAGTTGCAGTTCCAGAATCAGTTTGGAATGAAGCCGCAATAGCACCACCAGTTTCTAAGTTAAGAGTGCCGGCTCCAGGCGTAAACGAAACGGTGCTTCCGGTTGATGTAAGTGTTGCGAATACTGGGTCGGCACCAGTAGACCCAAGAAGTACTTGGCCATCAGTACCAATAGCTAGTTCTGTCATAGCTGCAGCACCAGAACCAATAAGAACACTATGATCTGTTGGATCTGCAAGTCCGGTTCCACCATTTGTAACAGGAAGAATTCCAGACACACCATTAGTTAATTCAACTTGATCCCATTGAGGATTATTTGATGCTCCAGTATTGGCCAAATATCTAGTCGCTGTTGCATCTTTTGCAAGCGATGCGAGTACGTTATCAGAAGAACTATAAAGCAGATCACCTTGTGTTGTTGTTGCTGGGTATGTTGCAGTGCTCCATGCTGGATTTGCCCCAGCACCACCAGATTGCATTATTTGACTTGCAGTACCAACTGCTAATGAATCTAGCGAGTTCGTGGCGTCACCAACTTGAAGTGCATATTGAGTTGTACCATTAACATTAACTGTAATAGAGCCTGCTGCGTTCGCAATACCAATATTGTTGCCACCTGTAAGCGTAGCTAGTACAGGATCATTTCCAGTTGAACCAATAGGGATTTGTCCATCAGAAGCTTCAGCTAATACAGTAACTGCTCCTGCACCCGAACCAAGCACAAGGCCATGGTCAGTCAAGGTAGAAACGCCCGTTCCACCATCGGTTACAGGAATGTCAGTTCCACCAGCACGATAAATATATGAACTTGCTATTGTTACACTAGCACTAAGATCGCATGTTGGTGTATCGTTAGCCGTAAATGTAATAAATGGTACATATGCAGTTCCATCAACATCATAAGCATCCAATGTAAAAGTATTGCCAGCAAGAAGAGCAGTTCCAATTCTTCCACCAGTAGCAAAGTCATGAGAGGCAGTTCCGGTTAAAGCTGTATCCAAATTAATAGTTACAACTGAAGTTGCACCAGCACTGTTTATATTAAGCCCTCCAAGCACAGATAGAATTCCTAATGCAGGGACAGCTGAACCAGCATCTGTATCAAATTGTATTGGTACAGCACCTGCTGATTCAAGATTAATAGTTCCAGCTCCATTAGTAATGACTACTGTTCCACCAGTTGATGTAATATTGGCAAGGACTGGATCAGCCCCAGTTGAGCCAATTGGAATTTCTCCATCTGCTGCAGCTGCTAAAGCTGTAATTGCTCCAGTGCCAGAACCAACAACTAGAGAATGATCTGTTATAGTAACAACTCCTGTGCCGCCATCTGGCACTGTAATTGGAGGAGTTACACCTAATCCATATTTTCCAGCTTGTGACATAACGTCTCCTTTCTATGTTTAATTATCTATTTCTACCATAGAAAGTTGTTAGATAAACGGAACCAGAAGTAGGTATACCATTACGTTTTACGTACAAAGAACCTCCAACAGGTAAATAGTCAGGATTATTAGCTTCAAGAGTTATATCTAAGAGCAGAAAACCTAGAGAAGGTAGAACAAAATGATCTTCTGTAGACCCTTGAAATGAAAATGTAAGAAGTGCGTCCGTGTTATTTACAACATAAATTTTACTAATTGGATATGCATATGAGTCTCCAATTGCTGTATACCCAGCAATAATTGACCCAAAAGCTAAACTTCTTAACTCTTCTGCTCTAAATTTAGATATCCCCATCTCTCACTCCTAATTAAAATTTTCAAAGAGCATCTGGCTAGTACTAGACGAGGAATACTAACCAGATGCATTTAGAGATAAAAAGCCTCTACTCTACTTGTTTTGAAGATGCATCATCAGTAGATTCTTCTTTTTTTTCTTCTCGCTTAGCTTGTTCGTACGCCCTTTTAGACATATCTACTACGTCAGAAAGAACTTCATAGATTGCATCATACGCTTCACCTAAAGGACACTGATATGGCATCAAAAAGGTATAGATATTGTTACCTTTTTTTACTTCAAAACTAATATTAAGCTTTTGATCTGCTTTTAGTGTCTTATTTTCCATGCAAAAATCCTTACCTATAAAGTTTATCTCTAGTGATCATTAGCAATAAATAATATCCAAGTTAACGAGAAACACTTTGCCTGGCAGCGCATTAGAGTTAATTCTAATGCGCTGCCAAATACTCATTATAAGCATCTATGCTGGTGAGATATTAGACCAAAAAGGTATCCAACATTCGGTGACACCAACATAAACTTTGATCCATCCTGCACTATTTCCAGGGTTTGCAGTCTTCATTAGTACTGCCCCAACACCAGTACTCAAACCAGAATCAGAAGCGCTTGTAAAAGTATTTCTTCCAGCGGTTCCTGCTCCTGGGTCAGCTTTTGAAACAACTCCTCTTCCAACAATATTTCCAGAAGTCGCTTCAATGTTTCCAGCAACAGCATCAATACCACCAGCAGTAACCGTTAACCCATCAGCGCTTACAGTTAAACCACCAGCAGTTACAGTTAAACCACCAGCAGTTACAGTTAAACCACCAGCCGTAACAGTTAAACCTGTACCAGCAGTTACCGTAGTTCCTGCTTCTACCGCTCCAGCAGTCGCTACAATGTCACCCGCTGTGGCTGTAATACCACCAGCAGTTGCTACAATATTACCGGCTGTAGCTGTAATATCACCGGCGGTTGCCGTAATACCACCAGCAGTAGCTACAATATTACCGGCGGTTGCTGTAATACCACCAGCAGTCGCTACAATATCACCAGCGGTTGCTGTAATGTCACCAGCGGTTGCCGTAATACCACCAGCAGTAGCTACAATGTCACCGGCTGTGGCTGTAATGTTCCCGGCAGTTGCTACAATGTCACCGGCTGTGGCTGTAATATCACCGGCGGTAGCTATAATATCACCGGCTGTTACAACAAGGTTTCCAGTGGTAATAGTTGCTCCAGCGTTAATAGTAGTTGGAGTCCATGTAGCAGAATTAGACGCAATGCTAGCTAGAACCCATGCAGCAGTAGTAGTCTTATTAACCCATAGACTGCCGACCTCTGCCATATCGCTTGTTGATGGTGCACGTGTTGAAACAATAGGCTGAGGAGAAAGGTCATAAAGAGGTTGGCCGACGCCATATGCAACATTCTTGCGGCGTCTAGAAATTGCCATCATTGTCTCCTTAAAATGAATAAATTTGTAATACTTTTGCAGTAAAACACGTAATTTAAACAAACAAGAAGACTTTTCGCTTTATTTGTTATAATATTAACATATGGTTGTTTTATAAAACTGGAAAGAGAATGAAAAAAAACGAGAAGTTAGAGAGAAAAAGGCTCACAGTTGAAATACCTATAGATTTGTTCACTGATATAAAAGTAAGATCTGCTTATAAGAACTGCACTGCTACAAAGTGGGTTATAAGAGCAATTATCAGTCAGTTAAAAAAAGAGAACGAGTTTAATGATTCAGATGTTTGAAGGGTTTCGGGGGAAACTTAAGGACGATGTAGTTAGGTATGAGCGTACCTTGCTAGTACTAGATATGGGGAGCTGTCATATAGCTCCCCATCGCTGTTTTATCTCTTTTTTTAACCATTTAATCATAGGGCTACTATGAAAAACGTTCTCAAGAGTTTGTTCAGTGTTAACTCTCTCATTATTCAATTCAGTCTTGTTGCATTGTGTTCGATTGCTCTTTGTAATTCTACAGATTGGCCGCCACTTTGGGATGACACTGTAAATTGTTGTTCATCAGAGATTATCTAAAGAAATTATAATGCCGTCTATCCTTTGCTTAAAGTAAAAATCAATAAAAGTTAGGCGGCATTAATCAAGAAGCCATTTACAAACTAATAACTTTTTCTTTATTCTTCTTTATTTGATTTCTTATCATAGAAATTCTATTGTTAACTCCTCTAGAAGTGTATTGACCTGTTTCTAGTAGCTCTTTTCTAAGGTCATTTAACTTCTTTATATCTTTACTCAAAAGATACTCTTTCATTTTTGGTTCTGCTCTTTTTAGGGTAAGAGCTTCTGGAAGCTTTCCATCTTTTATGAGTTGATTTCTTACTAAGTTTACTCTCGATTTTATCTGATTTTCTTTAAAATTGTTTGCTCTTAAAGCAACTCTTATACCTTCAAGATGCTCTTTGCTTTTCTTCTTATCCTTAAGCAACAATGCTTTTTCAATATCATCTTCTGCTTTATATGGTGTGTACTGTTTAGCAATTGGAAGAGATCCAAAGCCTGAAGATATCCACTGTGCTGCTCCACTACGAAGCGCAAATGGTGTTATCTGTGTTAATAAGTGCTTAGCTCTTAACCATTTTTGTGCCCATAGTCCCTGCTTTCCGCCCCACGGGGCTTCTCTCCCACGATAATAAGCTTTGTCTATTTTCCAAGTTCCATCTCTTGTAGGTCTTTGACCCATTGATTGCTCATAAAGTGTTGTTAACAATGGATTGGCCTTACTATAGAACGTTGCTAATGGATGCTGCAACCATCCTTCAGTTACTTCAAATAATTGTTTACCGAAATGTGCTTTTCGTTTAACGCCTTTTTCATCTCGTCCAGGATTAAAAACCTGATTATCTTTTGATCCATATTTAAGTGGTACATCAGGAAGTTGGAAACTAAAGAAATCTTTATAATTTTTAACATCTCTTATTGCTTCAAGTGACTTCACAGGATTAAACTTAATACCTTTAACAGACTTGTTTTCTTCATCTGATTGTTCTAGCCCTCCAAAAACTGCTCTTAGAAAGGCAGATACCGCACTTCCATAAATCAAATACTTTGCAGTATAACGACGTCCAAGTTTTCCTTTAAGTCCCGAGTGTCCAACATCTGCGGCTTGTTTCACAGCAGATATAGTCCAATCAGGAAAAGCAATTATTCTAGAAACACGTTTTCTCATTTTTGGATCACGAAGAATATTACTTGTTTCCCAATTTTGCCCACCTAAAATATTATTCACACATTCTGCAACAGTACGTTTTATAGCTGTTGTTTCTTTTTTATTTGGAGGCCTATGATATTCTTTTTTAAATTCACTAAGTTCACGGTTAACTGTCTCATCATATATTACTGCTTTTGCATTTGGGATGAACTCATCAAACAAATACGTCATACCCTTTTTAACTTTATCAATACCATTTTTGATGATTTTAGGACTATTACTATCAAGTATTAAATCAAGCCCCTTTTCAAGAAGCATATTACCTTTACGGAGCTCGGGAATGCCTAGGCGTTTTTTGGTAACAAGACCATGGCGAGTAGCCTCAACCATAAATTCCTTGTTTGAGCGAAGCCTTCTTCCTTCGGAAGCCATATTCATTAAATTAAAGCCTTTAAAGCCTCTTGCTCCAAGTATTGACTCACCTATAGCAAAATAGTGAAATGGTGAGGCCATAACACGCATTGCGTTTACTTGATTTTTCGCAAAATCTGTAGCTTTCCAGAAATTACTATCAGGACGATATGCTTCCTTGGTAAAGACCCCCCTAAAAGATCTTGCAAACTCTGGTTGCACTAAGGCTGGAGACTCTGTCCTTACAAATTTTCCCTCTTTATTTCGGTATGAACGTAATAAGGCATCTTCAAACTCAACAAAACCTTCACGTTGGGCTGATGCATACTCTTCAGGATTATTCGCAGTAACAATAATTTTATCTTTTGTTTGCTCCTGATAAGATTTTATCTTATTCATTAATTCTGCTGAGTGCATAGTCTTGATGTTTACCTCGTCAAAATGGCGCATTAAGTCAACAATATTGTCAAAGCGCGGTTTCAAACCACCTTCAATTGCGGCTTCATTATATGTAAGAAAGTTTTTTGTACTGGAAAATGGATTCTTTATCTTTAATTTTGTTCTTATTTTATGCTCAATCTCACGCATCTTTGATTTTGAGACTTCTTTATAAACTCCTGGAAGATAATATTCTTCTAGTCCTTTGCGCGGGTTAATGTCTCTTGTAGCAGGATGCTCGTTCCAAGTCTTTAGAGATTCTTTTAAATGTGGACGTATTACCTCATCAACAAAGGCTTTTGCGTGTTTGGGTAAACGTTGTGATACATCAGCAAACGAATCTTCCACGCCAATATTAGGATCACCAGTTTTCTGCGCATAGTACTTCATTTCAGAAAGCTGTTTCTTTGTAAACTTTCCACCTTTCTTCTCGTATTCAACTTGCTTTTCTTGCCACTCAAACGCTCTCTTAACTATCGCAGCATTCTTTGATCCAACATACGATTTTAAAAGTTCTTCCGATTGAGCATATCTTCGCTTTGATTCTTGTGTTAAACGCCTCTGCATTTCTTCTGGTAAAAACTTTTTAGCTTTTTCTATAAAAGCATCTTTTATTTTAGAAACTTTAGTTTCAGGAGACTTATCTTTAGTAAATTTAATGGAACTTTTTTGCAAAGGATTTTTAGCAAGCTGTTTAGCAACCTTGCCTACTACCTCTCCTGCTTTTCTAGATCCCTTCATTGCACCAATAGTAGCAATATTACCTACTAACTGTTTAGCAGAAGGGAGTTCCCCTTCAATTGCTGCTTGTGAACCAGTAAGTCCAGCAAACTCAAGTCCTGTTTCAGCTGCAATGCGTCCAGGTTTTGTATTAAGAAGCTTCTCAAATTTAGGAATTTTTCTTAAAAAGGGTAAAAACTTAGACATTCCAGCAGTCGCAACACCAACAGTAGCAGCTTTACCAGTTTCTTTGGAAATTCTACCAGCTCTCTCTAGGAAGTCACCGAACGTAAGATCTCCACCAGACTCAATAAAATCTTCATATTCACCAAATGAATTCTTAATTAGAGACGGCATAGCCATAGCTCCAGCACCACCTCCTAGTAGCGCTCCTACTCCAGTACCTGCTCCAGGAATAACAGAGCCAAGAGCAGCTCCACCCATAGCCCCTAACTCTCCACCAGCCCAAAAAGCAGGTGTATCAGAAATCAATTCCCCTGCAAGTGAAGCTAAATATTCACCCCATCCCTCATCCTTTGGAGCCGCTTCGCGTTTATGTCCAGTTATAAGACCGCTTACTCCAGATCTACTTCCACGTAAAAATGCTTCGCCCCATGATCGATCTGAGTTAGCAGGTTTATTCGCAGGAGAACCTTGAAAAGCTGAGCTTACAGATGCATTTGTTGAACTTGCTGCTGTAGGAACTTGAAGTTTTGAAATTTCATCAAAACGATCTGGTATAACTTGATTTTTTATTGCACTACTGTTTTGTTTATTTTCTTTAGACAATAAAGTAAAACGGTCTTCTTCCATTATTAAACCTCATACCCAAATTTCTTAGCAAGCATCCTGGCTTTTTTTGGATCATTATTTGCTTTACTCAGAAAATACTTAATAGCTTTATCATCTGGCTTGCTACCTAAAAGAGTATCAGCCTCTTCAGTAGAAAGCCCTTTCTGTAAAAGTTGATTTTTCAAATAAAGAGGGCTTTTACCAGTCTTTTTTGCATAATTTAATAACTGTCGACGAAAATTATATATATCAAACTTTCCCTGTGGATGACTATCTTGTTTCTCATTTGGAACTACTAAGCTCTGTTCTCTATTTAAAGAATTCAACAAAGAACTTAACAAGGTCCTTTGCGATCCCTCCGGTGTATTTACTACTGCGTTTGCAATATCTGCAGGAATATTTGCTTGTACAAGAGAATTGAAGAAATTCTTCTTCTGAAGATTTTCCATCTTATATTTTGCTAAAAGCCTTAACCCTTTAGACAAACCTGAACCAAGCCCAGTTGCTAATAACTCACCAGTTGTGCGATCTGGCTGAAGAACATTAATAGCCATAAGACTCTCCTTAAATTTTATATCTTGGAACATCTAATTGGACATTTCCAGATTGTTGTTGCCCACTGTTTCTACTTCCTAAATATTGTAATAGTTGAGTCAATGCAGCCATTCCACCACCAACCGCAGCGCCAACATGACCTCCCTTCATTGCTCCACTTGCAGTTCCACTAACAATAGGAATTAAACGTTGCGCTAAGCTCATTTTGCCACCAGCATCTGCTCCACCAGCACCCTGTTGTCCACCATCACCCTGTTGTCCATAATCATTATTAAACATCTGTGACAAGGCCATTGGACCATACTCACCAAGTCCTTGCAATAATGATCCACCAAGCATTCCTGCGGTACTAGGCGTACCAGGAATATAATTTATCTCATCTTGTGGTTGTAGCCCCATACCAAGCATTTTCATTAACTGGCTCTGTTGTTGTAGTCCGTGTTGTGATCTAAGAGCTCCCAAACCAAGATCCATTCTTTCGCCAGCAGTTCTGTTTGCTTCATTAAATGCACTTGAGTTTAATGATCCTTGTGATGCATAGTTTTGAGCTAAAGCAGGAAGAGTCTTTGTATTATGCTGATATCTTATAAGATCTTCTATTGGTTGAAAATCAGCTGGGCCTTTTTGTAGTCCAGACATACCAAGCTGTCTCAATAAATCAAACCCACCTTGTTGCGGTTGAGAATAACGAGGAGTACGTTCATATCTACCTGGAGTGTCACTAAAAAAAGCCATCATTTTCTCCTAATTAAAAATTAAAATCATCGCATATAAGCGTATTATTTTTCCATCACCTATAATAGATATAAATTTACAATACGTTAAAAGAAAGGACGCAAATGGCTAATGGAATAGATGAAGGTTTATTTCTTACAACAACAGACACTTTTGATAGATCTATAATTGATAACATTGATATTAACAGCCCAAACTTCAGAGATTTTTTAATAAGGCTTTATCAACTAACCAATAAGATCGCTATAGTAACAAACAAAAAAGATACCGGCATCTACAAGGAAACTGAATTCGTAAATGGGCAAACATGGTTTGCTAACAAATCATTGCACTCATCAAGCACAACAACCCCAACAGAAAGACAAGTCTTTAGAAAAGTAATAGACTTTGGAGCACTTAAAAATGCCGCAGGAAACACACAAGTTGCACACGGAATAACAATAACCGGCGCATCAGTTTCTTTCGACTTTAAGTTCACTAGAATCTATGGTGTAGCATCAAATAAAACTGGATTCCTATATAGACCAATACCATATGCTTCTGCAACAGCAAATGAAATTATTGAACTGTGGGTCGATCAAACTAACGTAAATATAACAGTCGGAAAAGATCAATCTCTTTACACCGACTGCTATGTAGTTCTAGAGTACATTAAAAGCTAATTATCTATTTACCATCCTAGAGTAGATATTTATAGCGTTTAACCTAAAATCACTTACAGCAATATTTAATATTGCGTCTTTATTTGAACTATCAGCTTCTCTAGCCAATTGAGCGTCACTTATATAAAGATGCAACTGTATAGTCTCGCCTTCAGCTTGTAAGTAAATCGTATGCCAGAATTTCTTTTGCGTTGCTTCCATCGTGTTGTCTGGATACGGTGCAGTTTCTAAAATAGAAGTTCCAAAGGCCGCATTAGACGTTTCTCCCTCGTCAACCATAGACAAGCTAGAATCAGACGTATAATAATCAGTCATAATCTGACCAGACTCAATATTGTCCACGTAATACTCAACTTTTGGAATAAAAAGATTGCCGCCCTGTTTTTGATAAAAGTTATATGCCTTTGTCTTAATGTCTATTATGCTAACGCGACTAATAGTCCCAGCACCACTGTAAGTTCCAGTGAATAATGGCTCATTTATTGTAAATGTATCCGTCGCTCCAACTGTAAGAACTTTATAAACTCCATCAACCTTCATATCAACTGGATTAGGAGGAGGTCCTGATGCATCATTACCTAAAACATTCTCTATAAGAACATAATCTCCTGCAAAAAGATTGTGATTTACCGATGTTACTGTAACTACTCCGGCTAAATTAGAAAGTTGTGAGATTTGTAAAACTGGGGCATTTCTTGACATGTCTCCATCAATTAAAAAGGTATAACCTTCTTGATTGCCAGCTATCACTTTTCTGAATTTTGACTGTAAAACTCCAGAATTCCAGACATTCTGATTGTCTTGCCACTCACCATCAATAATCGCCCATGTTTCATCATCAAGATTCTGTATGTATCCAAAACATGTAATAGAATCATCATTCATCGACCATGTTTTATCTATATAATTATAGACAAGTACCTTGGTTGGAAATGTTGGATTATTTTCTTGACCTGGAATCGACCAATAAACCATCTCCGTATAGTAATCTCTAATACCATATACTCTTTCTATCCCATCACTTCCATTGTGAAATCTAAAGACCTCTTGAGGTATCCTTTCATCTATACGCTCAACGTTTGCGCCATTACACGCATGAATTCCAACATTGCCTATACCAAGAAGAACCTTGTCAAATAACACAGTAGAAAATGTAGATTCTACACCAAGCTCAGAGTTAACTTTTTGAAACACAAATGGCTTAGCACTATTACCAGTGTCTACTAATTCCCAAGTGCTTCTCTCAAAAAATACAATTAGACGATCACGAAGTATTTTTGCAGATATTATTGCCTCTTTGGTAGTTGCATCTAAGAATCCACCACGACCAGATGTATACTCTCCTTCAACAAATGAATCTGCGTCTAAAGGAGACCCAATCTTTGAGTATCTAACTCTATTCTTATAATTAGTTGATGCTCCTGCTCCTAAAGTTTCCCAAGTATTTAGAAATAAAAGTCTCCCCTTAAAGGAAACAATAAGCCTGCAACTATCTATTGTGTCTGTTGCAGCTAATGAATATAAAGGCTTATAAGCAACTCCATTCCATGTAGCACCATCCCAATATTTAATGTTATCTGTGGGTTTATTATTTGTTACAAAAAGAAGAGTTGAAGAAGCCGTAGCCCCTCTATGATTCACTCCTAAGAAAAATTGAGAATTAGATCCAGACCATAAAGCAGTTCCAAGTCGCACCCAACCTGCTGCTGTATATGCATAAGCAAATTGCGTATCAAAAGCATATGTTGGCTCATCGTTTATAGCTGCAACTTCATAGTTAATAAAACCCATAACTGGTTCTGCAGGATAAAAATAGCAGACAGTTGGGGCTCCACCGACATCTGCGCCTGTAATAGTATAATGACCATTGGTTGTATCAAATGTAAAAACAGTCGCTGTTGCGCTGTTGGTTATCATATTTGCAGAACCAAGCGTAGTTACTGTAAATAGATCAGTACCTATAGAGAACATCTGTCCTACTTTAAACTGTATTCCTGGCAAAGGAGATCCACCCCAAGCAATATCTCCGCCTGCATTAGTACTACCAATATTAATGCGTAGTCTTGATTGGAGCTGCTCAAAGCCATCAACTGCATTAGAATTAAGAATAAAAGTAGCACCAAAACGTTTTCGTATTCTTCCACGCCATACATAAGCATTTTGTAGTTTTGCAAATGCATTCTCAGGTAAAAGCCATGGCTCAATATTTGTTTGCATACCTTCGACAATAGGAGCTATAAGAAATTGATCAAGCATTTTAAACTCCTAAGCAGGAAGGCCTAACGCAAAGAAATTTATTTTTGTTGGAGTAGCTGCTGCACCAGAATTATATCGTTTAGATACATAGACAACAATATCTGTAGTTGAATAACTAACAAGTCTCACAGCTACATTCACATCACCTGCTGTTGACTCTACTGGTGAAACAAACACATTAAATGGTGATCCTGCCTTAAATACCGGTAGAGATGGGCCAACTCCATATGTAATTGTTGTAAGTCCAGTTGCAGGAGAACTTGATCCAAACTTAATAAGAACACCTGATGGTAGCATTGTCCACCCAGAACCCGCAGAAGTCATTTCTGTTACAGTAGCAGGATTCCCTTCGCGTTTAAAAACTAACTCTGTCTGACCTGAAAAAGCACCTTCTCTAGAGTAAACAACTGCCTCATTTGCTCCTGTTACTGGAGCAGCGGCTGATTCAGGCAATGTTATTTGTTTATGTTTTCCTTGTCCTACAGCATTCAATGCAACATGATCAACTAAAATGGCAGCATCAAGAGCTATAAAGTTTGCAAGTATAGGTGCTTGTGAATCACTGATACGGTCTGTTGGTTGTGGTATTGCAGGATTATATGCCATAACTATCTCCTTTTAAAATCCAAATCTAATCTTTATATATAGTATCTGTTCTATTCTGCGATACTTGAGCGTTTGACCGTCTTAAAACAAGAATTTCCTGATTCTTAAGTTCTGGCAAGATAGCCTGTACATCTTCCAGAGTTCCACGATCTTCAAACACTTTTTTTGCAGCACCATACGATATAAGTTGTGACCATTGCTCAAGATCTGGACTTGTCCCAGTGGCTAATAATTCATTGGGGCGAACATCTACCTCAACTTGGATAGGATATACCTGGTCGGGAATGGGTCGCACAGTAAATTTATTGTTAAAATATAAAACAGTATCAGGACGTGCTGCGGTATATGGAACTGTGAGACTATTAATGTTTTTCCCAGAAGCGGGAGCAACTGTCCATGCAAGAGTGTATGCCCCAGTAATATAATCGATTGTACCAACTCCATCTCCAGACAAAACTCCTAGTCCGTCATCATGCAACTCTAAACCATTATTATTTGCATCAATGGAATTGAAAACAACTCGATTTGAAACAATAGGAACATTACTTAGAGTTCCAGCAAAGTTTACTATAACCCCATTCCCAGTCGTTTCTGTTGAAATATTGTTTGTTAGAGGATACGCTTCGTAAAATCCAGCTTCTGACTGATACAAACATGCCTCATATCCAGCAACATAAATAGGTGTGTATACAGCGGTATATTTATTCTCAAAATTTTCTAATGGATCACCAACTATTGCATTTGTTTCATAAACATCAACATTTGGATCAGTATAAAAAGTAAGAGTCTTTCTAAGACTAAATAGCCTTATGGTTTGAGGAAGGTCGTACAATATAAATGTGTTTATGTATTCATCAATATCCGCATTTGAAAGTTGTTGCTCAGAAGGTGTACGAGTTAACCTTCTAACTTTTTTACGTATTGCTGCTAATGTAGAATCTGCCATGACTACCCTCCTCTTTAAACCATATTGAATTTATATCAAAGGACTTGGACCCATTGCATCAAGAGAATCCGAGTCAGAAATATCTGTAAAATCGAGGCTGTGAAAACTATAACGTGATTCAAAACTACCAACAGACGAAACAGTATTTCCATCTTTATCTTTAGTGTGATGATGTATTGGGTATTTCCCGCTTTTGTTTAAATGTATTGCAACACCCAAAGGCAACTCGTAGACCTGATCGTCAACAAGTGTATACTCGCGAATTCCATCTTTCTTAAATTTTCTATATGCAAAATTTAGATGACCGTTTTTTACTTCCTTATATTCGAATCTTCCACGAACTATTTTATTCTCTTTAATTCTTCGCTCTTCAATTAATTGTTTTTGTCTTTCTTCAGGGTCAATAAAAGCTTTTGCTTGTTGTTTTTCTTTAGGCATACCATTCCTTTTGTTAGATGGGAGGAGTTTCCTCCCCCCATAGTCATGTATTCTACTCGTTAGTTACGCTAAAAGACTTTCCAGCCTCCCAGTAAATAACATCGTTTACAGCGCCAGCAGGACTTGTAGTTCCAGCAGCAAGAGACATAGCAATGTAACCATTATCAACTGTAGCGTCATTTGTAAGGCCAATGTATGTATCAAGGCTAGATTCACCAACAGGCACAACTTGTGCAGGTGTAATAGGAACAGCTGCGGTCAAAGGCCATGCAAATGCGGTAAATGCACTTGTATCTATATCTGTCGTTATAGTTGAAGCTGTAACGGCAGTAACTGTTGCTGTAAGTCCATCAAGTTCTACCATTCCATAATCAGAAGAGATTCGGAAGGTTATCATTTGACCAACTGTGTAACCATGAGAAACAGTTGTAGTAACAACACCAGGGTTTGCTGCTGTAATAGCACCAATGTATCGATTTCTTGGATAGAAAGCGCGAGGCGTATTAACTAAACGGAATTCACCAGCGAGTAATGTTGCAACTGGTTGAGGAGCATAAACAAGTTCACATGATGTATTCCCTACAACTGTACCTATTTCAAAGTCAATGCCACCAAATTGCAATGCGCCAGGATGATTACCTATTCTGAGAACATTGCCTTCAACAACACCAGCTGTAGCCACCATTGTCAAAAGAGGAGGAGAAGCGGCAGTTATACCTGTACTTGCTATAGCAGCACTGAGTTCAGCATCTGTAGCAGTATTAATATAACTATATCCACCAGTCGCCATAACTTCAGCGGTTGTTGAATCATCAGCAGCTAACTTGTTTCTAATGAAACCAGTATCTGCATCCATTCCGCGCATCCACCATGTTTCTACAGCTGTTGCAGCACCACCAGCGGCAGTTACTGTATAGTTGTACGTACGAAACCAATCAATATCAGAGCGCAATTTAATAACTTCAGTTTCACCTGAAGAAGTAAAGCGACCTTGTTGCCTAATTGTATTGTAAGCCATCATCTTCCTTTCTTATAATGTGCAACGTAGATTCATTACCCACGCATCATTTAGGATTCGATAGGCTCCAGCAAACTTATAGCCAGCTGTACTGTTTAGACGTAACGGACCATTTAATTCTGGACCATTATAAATCATTTCAGCATTGTAACCTTCTTGATCAACAACACCTATGGCTTGTCTTGCACAAACAAAAACATTATAAATATCTTTGCTAAGCATCGAAGAATTAGGAGTTACAGAACCATTAGAAGAAACAAAGAACCGCACATTAGCAACGTTTCCCCATTCAGACGGTTTAACATCTGTTTGACTTGGATACTGAGATGTATGAATAAATCCAGCAACATTACCAAGAGATGCAGTTATTTTTGTATGAGCTAATGCAAGATAGGCATTTCTAACTGGTGCTGTTCCAAAGCGATTTTCACCTTGAATAATATCAGTAAACATTTCGCCATCTTGACCAAGAAGTCTTGAAACAACTTCATCAATATCACTGCGTGTTAATTCTGTAGGAGTGTCACCATTTACTCCACCAACACAGTTTATAAATGACGCTGTAGTTTGAAGCATATTGCGAGTCAATTCATCTTCAGTAAGACGCATTGCCTTGCCAAGTTCTTCAGCTACCGAATTCAATACAGGGTCACTGCGCTGTAAAGTACATTGCTCGTTTATTTCTACGTATTGACCATAGTAACTAACTTTAGCATCAATATTCATGGCTGACATTGTTGTAGAAGGAGGAGTTACACCAGAATTCCCCAAAGGAACAAGAGAAGATGGGAGTCTGTTGTATCGAGTCATGCGAAGTGTATCGCCACCGTTTTTTGGCAGTGTATACATCTCAGCAGGAATCTTATGTATGAGATTTGGTGTCGGTATAGCTAAAAGTTTCTTGTTGAAACTTAGCTGCACTTGAGGCGCTAATACCGACGTTGTCGTAATTGCCATTGTATATCCTTAAGCTTAAAAACTAACAACTTAAGATAAGTCATTGCGACTTATAGGTTTGCGAGACCCGATATCAGCATGGACTTGCGAGGTCCGGTTTCAGCATGGACTTGCGAGGTCCGGTTTCAGCA
>JGI10211J14876_10000070_pt1 | contig 34679 bp, 29 predicted proteins | sample Etolagsediment_FD_14876 | JGI IMG/M metagenome (IMG submission 14876)
GGTAAACCGCTGACACTGCCTCCCGTGCCCTACATTGCAATTCCGACCACGGCGGGAACGGGCGCCGAGGTCACGCGCAATGCAGTGCTCAGGGTGCCTGAGCATGGGGTAAAAGTGAGCATGCGTAGTCCATTGATGTTGCCTCGTCTGGCTGTGGTTGACCCCGCATTAACTCATTCGATGCCACCATCTGTAACCGCCAGCACCGGTCTGGACGCGCTCACCCAGCTTATGGAAGTTTATGTCTCCAATAAAGCAAACCCACTGACCGATGGCATCTGTCGGGAAGGTTTAAAACGAGCAGGGCGTTCTTTACGAAAAGCTTATGATGATGGCAGCGACCAGGCCGCCCGTGAGGATATGGCCCTGGCAAGTCTCTTTAGCGGGTTAGCCCTGGCTAACGCTAAATTAGGGGCGGTCCATGGTTTCGCAGGCCCGTTGGGTGGTATGATTTCCGCTCCACATGGGGTTATATGTGCCAGACTTTTGCCGTATGTTATGCAGGCTAATGTGCAGGCGTTGCAGAGCCGTGCAGTCGGCTCACCGGCATTGGCCCGGCATGATGAGATTGCCCGGCTCTTGACTGGAAAGGTAACAGCACGAGCGGTTGACGGACTCGCATGGGTGCAGGAGCTCTGCGAGACATTAAAAGTGCCACCGCTGGCGGAGTTTGGATTGAAAGAGCAGGATTTCCCGATGGTAGTAGCGAAGGCCAAAAAATCAAGCAGCATGAAAGGAAACCCAATCATATTGACGGATGACGAATTAATGGAAATCTTGAAAGAAGCCGTTTAGTACGTAGGCACGCTTGGCTGGAATTGAAAAGAGTTGACCCGAAAGAAATTAAGGAAAGGAAGAAGTGATAAACAGTACCTTAATACGTGCCCAGGACCAGTCAGAACAGATAGTAAAAGGTCTCGGTGGCGCTTCGCTGACTTCCTTCATTGTTATCATCAAATCCAGGGCGATATTGCCTGCGGGATGTTTTGCTGTCATCGGCCCCGACAATCTCTGATTGAGTCGAGACTTTCCTGGCTGGGCGAAACAATCTCGTATTGTTTCAACATATAAACACCGGCCGGACAGGAACCTATGTCAGGTGTTACGGGTTCATTCCTGCACATCGAGATAAGTTTAGCTGGAAAATTCGCACCGCAAAGGTGCGAACACGGATATCCACCTCCGAAACGCGGATTTACTTCCAGAAGTTTAGGCCCGTCGCTTGTAATCATCACATCGACATCCACAGGACCAAACAACTGCAGACTCTCGGCAAGCTTTACTCCAAGTGCTATCAAGTCCGCATCATCGGTACTGACGGCTTTGTCCGTCTCGCCGGCCCGCATCGCAAGTTTGCGCTTGCAAAAGACACTGATTGGCCGATAATCCCTGTCTCCAAAAATATCATAACCGTACTCTTGCCCCTTTGCGCATTCTTGTATCATCGGGTTCGGACAACTCTCAAATGCGCTTCTCATCTGCCTTTCGTTGTGGCAGTACGTTATGTCAGCCGAAGCGCTGCCTTTACGCGGCTTAACCACCACGGGCCATTCTAATTTGCCGGACGCAAGCAATGCCTCCGCCTCCTTTATAGTAACTACTGTTTCGGGAACCGCTATCCCGCTATCTTTTCCAAACTTGTACGTCAGGTACTTGTCGAATGCTATCTGCACGGTTTGAGGCGGGGACACGACTACCATTATATCCGCATCATAGAACCGCTCACGCTGCGCAGCTAAAACTTCCAATTCGGGGTCGATGAGGGGTATGACCATATCGATGTGATTTTTTTGACAGAACTCAATAAGCTGCTCGACATAATCCAAATCAGTCACTTTGGGCAGCAGCACACTTTTATCGCAGCAATGAAAAGCCGGTGCATATATGCTGTAATCTCCACCCCAGACCTCACCATCATTGCCAAGTGCGTCTTTGAAGTACTTGACCAGATATCCCCGCCGTCCCACGCTTGATATTAGTACTCTCATTCCAACTTACTTTCTGCAAAAGATTATTGTTCACTATGACGGGACTCAAACTCGCTTCTTAACAACCCAAGCCGTACAATATCAATCTTCTGACCAGACAAAATCTCCTCCTCTCTAAGCAAACCTTCCTCTTTAAAACCAACTTTTTTTAACAATGCAAGACTCACAGCATTTGTGGATTTTACAGTTGACCATATTTTGTTCAGGGCCAATTCAAAGAACCCCCATCGAATCAAAATGCTCAAAGCTTCTGTACCAATACCTTTCCCCCAATAGCTTTTTTCGCCAATAACAATATAAACACAAGCAGACAGATTCTTCTTGCTGATTTTCCTGAAGCCGATGAAACCAATAGGTTGTTTGTCAACGGTTTCAATTACAAAATCCCGCCGACTTTCATCTTTCTGAGCACAATCAAACCATTTAATAGTTTTCTCTATGTTCAGTTTTTCATCGAGTATGAGATTCTCACTAACTTCGGGGTCATTAAACCATCTTACTCTGTTCTCGAGGTCGTCCTTTTCCAGCGGCCGCAACCGAACGCGCTCGCCAACAATCTTTTCAGACATCTCTCTTCTCACTCTCGGAACCGCTGCCCGGCTTCACTAAATCGAAGGCTGGGCCATTTTTTTCATAATCGTAGTAGGTGTCCTGACGCCGAAAAACCACCCAAACCGTCTTCACGAGAATCTTTAAATCCAGCCACAAGCTGAACTTATCAATGTATTCCACATCATATTTGATGCGAACAGACCACGGATTACGGTTCCGACCGCGAATCATTGCCAGGCCGGTAATCCCCGGACGCATCCCCAGTCTTCGGCGTTCAAATTTACCATAATATTCCAAGTGCTGCGGAACCGTCGGACGCGGCCCAACCAGCGAAATATCACCCTTGAGAACATTAAATAGTTGCGGCAGTTCATCCAGACTGCATTTGCGCAAGAAACATCCCGTAGGCGTAATCCTCGGGTCCTTTTCACCGGTTGATAAACCCGCTCCCATATTAATCGCACCCGGAACCATCGTCCGGAATTTGTAAAGTTTGAAAATCCTCGCATCTTTTCCCAAACGCTCCTGACAGAAAAAGACAGGCCCCTTATTGGTAAGCTTTATAACAACGGTAATACACAACATTACCGGGCATAGCAGAATAAGTCCCATCAACGCCGCAACAAAATCTATCAAACGCTTAATTTTAAGCTGAACACTCCGCATCAAAGCTATTCCTAAACTTCCGAAGACCTTTTAAATTCGTTAATAATATAAGGCCTTTTGCCTGATGGTAACGGCGGTATCGAGTCCACATACTCAAATTTAATATTGGCCTCACGGCCAAGTACCTTTTGAAAACGCTTCTGCATAATATCGCCCTGATCGAAAGAGGAAATGACGTGCAGTCTGACAAGATAGTCTTGTTTTGTCTTTTGAATAAGCTGAAACCTAAGAATGCCCTTCATGTCCTTCGTTTCCCTGTCAAAGGCTATCGGGCTGATCATCCGGCCAGCCGGGTCGTATAGAGTTTCTATAGCTCTTCCCTGGATATTCTCAAAACAGGGAGTCTCCATGCCACACGGACAGGGTTCTTGCGCCCAACTCGCCAGGTCCCCCGTGTCATAACGGATAAGCGGCAGTGCATAGGAGAAGAAGTCGGTCACAACAACTCTTCCGACTTCGTCGGCTTCGACCGGCTCGTCTCTGTCAACCTTGAGTAGTTCAAATTTATGGGTTGCCAAGTTAATATGGTGCCTTTTGTGCTCAGCACATTCGTGAGACATAACACCGCACTCGTTTGAAGAGTATCTGTCCAGAACCTGGCATCCAAATACTTTTTCGACATTCTCTCTAATTGAAGACAAAAGTGATTCAGCACCGGTGATAATGCCCCTGATCGCAAAATCCGTGGGACCATCTCCTTTGCTCATACAATAATTGGCCAAGGGCATGATCGCAGAAGGATAACCTATAATAAACCTTATTTTCCTCTTTTTAAAACGTTGCCTTTGCCTTTCAAGCCAGTCCGCATCTATCACACTCGGATTCATCAAGACGCCATTCTGCAAAAAAAGACGCCATCGTCCTCTTGGATAAGCCCTCACCTGCGAGTACCGCATTCCGACTTTATAACCTGCCCATCCATTAAAATAAATAACCTCAGCGGTCTGCCGAGCCCGTTTGTCCTTCGTCAAATAGAACTTCATGGGCGCTCCATATGAGCCGCTCGTCGTAGTAGTAACCAAATCATTCTTGTCATAAGCCGAAGAAAGAAAATCATCATAATTCTCTCTTATCGTGCTTTTTTGAATCACAGGAAACTCACGCAGGTCTTTCGCTCCCGCAAACTTCTTATAAAATGGAGTGGTCGCGCACGCATATTCGAGAAACTTTTCGAGTCTTTCCTGGGCCAACTTACGCCCGACTACAGGGTCCGCGAAAGCCCTCTTCAAATCTTTAATATGATGCGCAACCGGCGAGCCCTTAACAAAATCAATGCCGCGAAAAGCCATCCGCCGAATAAACGCTGAGTAAATCATGATTCTCCTGCCTATAAACTACCATTCAGGAAAAATGCACATATTTTAACTCAAAATTAGAAAACACCAGGGTAATACACAACATTACCGGGCATAGCAGAAAAAGCCCTGTCAACGCTGCAAAAAAAATCTATGCCCGCTTTATTTTAAGCTGCACACTTCGTGTCGTACCTGCTCCTAAACTTCCGAAGACCTTTTAAGTTCGTTAATGATATAAGGCCTTTTGCCTGACGGTAACGGCGGTATCGAATCCACATACTCGAAACTTATATGAGCATCAGGCCCAAGCTCTTTTTGGAATTGCTCTCGCAAAACATCCTCTCCGTCAAACGGTTCAACGACGTGCAGTCTAATAAGGTAACCGTCTCTTGTCTCTTGAACAAACTGGTATTGAATAATGCTGCTAAATAAATCTTGAAAAAGCCAGGTGATAACGAACGGGATAATCACCTTCCCGGATGGGTCGCAGACCGTTTCCATTGTCCTTCCTTGAATCTTCTCGAATGTGGGAACATCCATACCGCACGGACAGCTCTCTTTTGACCACGCTGTAAGGTCCCCTGTATCATAACGAATAAGAGGCATTGCATGTGAAAATAAATCTGTTACAACAACTCTTCCGACTTCACCAGGCCCCACCGGCTCATCACGGTCTATTCCAAGCAATTCAATCTTATAGCTTGCAAAATTAATATGATGCCTTTTGCACTTGACGCATTCGTGGGATATAACACCCAACTCATCAGCAGAATATCTATCCAAAACAATGCATCCAAAAACTTCTTCAATTATTTCTCTACTCGTCTCTGGCAACGGCTCGGCGCCGGAAACTATCCCCCTGAGCATAAAACCGGCGGGCTTATCTCCTTTACTCTTACAATATTTAGCAATCGGCACAATCGCAGAGGGATAACCGACAGTAAATTCTACCTTGTCATTTTTTAAAGTTTGCCTTTGCTTCTCGAGCCACTCCTCGTTTATCACGTTTGGGTCCATCGCAACAGCATTTTTAATAAAAAGACGCAATCGTCCCATGGGATGGGTCCGAGTATGCACAAACCGCATTCCAACTTCATAACCCGCCCATCCATTAAAATAAACAGCCTCCGCTTGCTGCCGAACCCGTTTGTCCTTCGTCAAATAGAACTTAAAAGGCATTCCATAAGAACCGCTCGTTAAAACACTAACCAAATCGCTTTTCTTATAAGCTGAAGAGAGAAAATCATCACAATTATCTTTAATCGTTCTTTTCTGAATCACAGGAAACTCACGCAGGTCTTTCGCTCCCGCAAACTTCTTATAAAATGGAGTGGTCGCGCACGCATATTCGAGAAACTCCTCCAGTCTTTCCTGGGCCAACTTACGCCCGACTACAGGGTCCGCGAAAGCCCTCTTCAAATCTTTAATATGATGCGCAACCGGCGAGCCCTTAATAAAATCAAGACCCCAGAAAGCTATCCGCCGAATAAACGCCGAACGAATCACAATTCTTCTCCTCATATACGATGGTTTACATTATTCATCATTTTGTCTGGTAACTCAAGGTAACCGGATAAAGGCGAAAGTCAAAGCATGCTCATATTTACGTAAACCTTTCGCGGATGATACGATTAATTTTGATTGTTCGCTTCTTCAACACAATCTTTTTGGCGATGCGAACCCGGCGCATCAAGGACCTAAAAATCCCTTTATCCCGTTTTGTCTTTTTTCGACCGGACATTGAGAGGCTTCGAAAATTCCTGTGGCACTCAAGGCTTGCTAACCTGGTAGCGCTCGTTTGATTTATATCGGTTAATTTTAACAATCTTCCGACCATTTTTTTAAAGTCCTTGAAGAATAAGTTACGAATTTCGTCATCAGAGCTCCCTAAGCCGCTAAGTCCGGGCCCGAAGGTTCCGCCGCTGTTCACAACAAAATCAGGGAGAAGCTTTATGCCTTTTTCATTAATTTTCAGCTCTGCATCTGGGGTACAGGGTACATTTGCTGCCGGTACGATAGCTCTGCAATTAAGGTCCTTGACTACTCTTTCGGTAACCGAATGAACACGAGCGCAGGGGATATGAATGTTCATTGGCAGAGAAAATAACTGCTCTTTAGAAATTATTTCCCAGTCTCCGTTTTCTTTTACCCAAAAATCATTGGATTTTTCTAAAGTTTTTAGTACCTGTTTTACATCAAGACTCTTGAGGTTGGCCACTGCACCGATACGCGTTGATGCGCCTATTAACTTGCCGCCCCACCGCTCGATTTCTATTGCCAGGTACTTGCCAACATTTCCCAATCCCTCAATTGTAATTTTACATTGTTCTGGTTCGAGCTGGTAATGTTCAGCCGCCGCTATCACTGCGGCAAATGTCGACAATGCTGTAAAATAGGCCGAATTACCTGGCGGGGCGCTTTTTCTTATCCCCGCACCTTGATATATGTGCATGATATCATCTGCAGAACAGTTCATATCTGTCCAAGGCCGATAAATCCTCGAACGAATTAATGGACCAATATGCTCGCCGAATTTTCTTAATATCGTCGCTCGGTTGGCAAGAGGCGTGTCAAAAGGTAATCTGACCCCAGCTTTTGCGCCGCCCATGGTTATTTCGTGGAAACAGTACTTGTAACTCATCGCTCTTGCTAACAACTCTACTTCTTCGCGGCTAACATCAGGGTATAATCTGACGCCCCCGCAAGAGCCCTGAGTTCCCAGTGTATGAACCGCTACCCAACCCTGCAGTTCAAATGCAGGGTCTTTAATTTCCGCTACAAACAAGGGTGAATCGGGCACTTTTTCCTCGGCTGAAGCTTTCATTTTTTGTCAATCCTCGTTTTTACATCGTGTTTTTCTCATTGTACCTAAACATCGATTTTCGCAACTTGCCTAACAAGGCATGCGCCAAATATTTATCGTTCCTGTGTACGAAGCAACAACTGACATACACAAGTTAAAAGGCATCAGCAATCCGCCATATCTTTGTCTTACTGATAACTTTGAAGCTTGTTGTGACCATTAAAGTAGAATCGGGCGAGAAAGCTATATCGGTAATATGAATATTGCCGCAGCCAAAAACCTTAGGTTTTCCCCTGCGTTCAATATCCCAAACCCAGGCGGTCCCAGCTACCTCTCTTCCGACCGCCAAAAAGCGATTGTCATTACTCACAGTGATACATTTAGCGAGCATCCTCCTTTCCTCCAGCTCTATTCGGCCGTCATCCACCAGCCATTTGATTAATTCTTTCCCTGTAGCAGCTTCGAAGCTGTACACAGACTTCTCGGCCCATCCGGCATAGACTGTGCCACCGCCGGGTGCAAAAGCGACTTCCTCAAGCATTTTAGAAGACTCAAAAGACTTCTCCCAAAGCAATTTCTTGTTCTTTATACCAACCAATCCGACCCAGCCGATTCCGTTCCTTTGCCCAACAACTGCGATAAATCTGCCGTCGTCAGATATAGCCAGACTTTCCATCACTAAATTATCCCTGGCCGCATCTATTGTTATAACCTTCGACAAGTCCTCTGAGTCCGCCGACATCATATCCAAACGGACACTTTCAGAAAAACCATCTTTCCTGCTCGTATCACTTTTCCTTAAAGCAGCAAGAGCAACAAATTTCCCATTGTTGCTTAACGCTAAGCACTTACCATGCCATCTGTATCCAAGAAGCACATGCCTAATCTCACTATTGGTTTTGAAATCGCTTATAACGACTGTCTCATCATTGTCAGAAGGAATCCAGAACAGCTTATCACCCGATACCCATATCAAGCATCCGTCCTTTGCCGGAGCGGACCCGACCTTCGGCTCTTTAACAAGGTTCTCCCAATTCCAGACATAAACTTCACTTGTGGGAGAAATCCCTACAAGTAAATCGTCAACCGTATATAACTTTGTAAGACCCCCGCCTGGAACATCAAGTTGACCTTCAAGCAAATTCACATTGGTAGAATTAGCAATAAACATTACAACTAAAATCGCAAGAAGAGCGGCGAAAAAGAAAATAATCGGAGTTCTCTTTTTTTTGTCCTTTGACTTAGCCATTTCAACCTTCTGAACAATCAGCCGAGCTGTGTCTCGGCTACATAACCAAAATGCGTTTGCGATACCAGAGTAATACCCCTACACTTTTCGAGCCATTAACCTGCAATATCAAATATTAAACTGTCCCTCCTACTCCAAAAAAGCCCCTTTGTCCACCAACTATCTCGAAATGTGGAAATGGTGCTTCACGGTATAACCGTTCTAATTGTTCTGCTGTATAATAATAAATGGGGCATTTTTTGACCCATTCATAGCGAATTTTGCGTTGAATACCCCAGAAAAAAGTATAACCGGGAAACGACGCTATAAACTTGCGAGGATTTAGTGCAGCAACCTTCTTGAATACTGGCTCCGGTTCCCGAATATAATCAAATAATCCCAACGCCAGAACTACATCGAACGATTCTTCAAACTGATGCGAAAGAAAATTATCACAAATAAACTCACATGCCTCTGTAACTCCCATCTGTTCAGCCACGCTTTGTGAATACTTAATCATTGATGGTGCAAAATCAATACCGACTATGCGGCCAGCTCCTCTTTTGGCGCATTCGATACTGTATCGCCCCGTGCCACAACCTATATCGAGTACCGTTGCACCGGTGAGGTCACCACAGTGCTCGAAAGTAAGCTTATACCTCCGAAAAAGCCCTTTGCGGAGCCATTTATTTATGGCGTACTTGAGTCTGTTTTCATGGGAATACAGTGCATCCCATTGCCCAGGTACCCTGTCAAAGTATTTCTGCGCCTCTTTACGCTCTGATTTCATTATCCAAAGCCTCCGCGAAAGAGCAAAACCGAAATCTTTCCAGCAGTCTCGACAGTTTGCTGCGCATACTTCTACGGAACATATTGGTTTTTATCTCTGTTTTTCTTGTCTTCCACCAACCCAATGACGAAGCATCACGCGTGCAGCGAAGCGTTTCTTGGCAAAATTCATAGGGATGACAATAAACCACAAAGGGAAATCCATCCTGGTTGACGGATTCTACGGCTCGGCTTATAAACGAATACGGCAGCAGCCGAAAGTAGCCTCCTCCGGAAACCGGCCAATTCCTTCCCAACCATCTTGCAGTTGACAACGGAACCTCAACAATTGAGCCGCCGCCGCGCTGAATCCGAACGGGTCCTCGAGGAAAATCAGGCACTCCGTATCGGGCCCCGCCTATTGGAAAAATGCTGCTGTCATATTTTATCCCTAATTCTATCAGGATGTCTAACGCCCAATAGCTCTTTTCTACTATACTGAAAATCGGTGCACGATATCCGAGTATGGGTTTATCTACAATATCACTCAACAAAGTTATCGATTTCCTCATATCCGAACGAAATTCTTCTGCGGTCATTTCAAACAACGATTGGTGCCTGCAGCCATGGCTGGCAATCTCGTGGCCTTCCACATCGATCTGCCTCAATAAATCCGGGTCTTCTTCAGCAACGCCAGAATGAACGAAAAACGTCGCCTTTGTGTTTCTCTTCCTAAAAAGCTCCAGTAGATACAAAGCCTCGTTGCGGCATGAGGTACCTTGCCAGTTCTCCAGATCGACGGATAACAAATTGGTGGCACCACTTAGTGCGATTTCCTGTAGTTGCTTTCCAAAACCACATCCTGCCCCGACATTGAGGCCCATATCATTCATCCTCCTCAAAGTTTATGACGGCACGCAGCAGAAGCTACCCAAAGGAAGATAGTCAAAGGTACCTTCTTATTATCTGAATCCAACGTTTTCATATAGAATTAATAACATCCAAAGCTTGGGCAGCTAATTTAGCTCTGTCGAATTTTTCTTCGGCAATTCGTCTTGCGTTCCGCCCCATTTCCAATAGTTCTTCCCGGTGCGACTTAAGATACAATACCTTCTCTGAAAATTCCTCCAGATCACCCTGCGTACATCCAAAACCGGCATTGTTAGCTTCAAGCACATCTCTTAGCCAGCCGGAGTAATTCAACAAAACAGGTTTGCCGGCACTTAGCGCATCAAAAAACTTGTTGGGCGAATTATATTCCAAAATAGGATGATTTGCAAAAATTACGATTGAGACATCACAGGCCGCAACGAACCCGGGCAATTCCACCTTAGGCTTCGAGCCCAATATTTCGATGTTCCGCAACCCGAGTTGCTCAATTTTTTCAACCAAGGATTTCTTCTCGCTCCCACTTCCTATCAGGACAAAGTGAATTTCACAATTATTTTTGAGCCGATCTGCCACGTCAACTAAAAAAGATAGACCGTTAAGCATGCCCATCGCCCCTGTGTAGAGCAAAACAAACTTAGTCCCCCAGCCATATTCGTCCCTAATAGCTGAACCATCAATATCCGGCCTAAACAAGTCGATATCAGAACTATTTGGAATAAGCGAAATAGGCTTTTGTCTGTCACGGAGAACCATCTGGACCCCCTTAGCCATACCCGGCGATAGGGCTACAATTGCAGAAGCATTCTTATAGATTCGCTTTTCAAGCCATAGTAATATACCGGCTAATATCCTGCTCTTGATGACACCTGTTTCAATTGGTGCCTTTGGCCATATATCCCGCACCTCAAAAACAAACGGTATTTTGCGTACCCATTTTGCCACAAGGGCGGGCACCCCAACTGTCAGGGGCGTACTGCTCGCATAAACGACATCAACTTTTTTAATAAACAAAACCACAAAAGAGGCGGACACAAGAAAGTAGGTAAAGGCGAGTATCCTTCTAAGGAAACTCATACTTTGGTTATACGAAATATCAAAAGCGATAACATCGAAACCTTCCAGCGAACATCTTTTGATAAATTTGCCGCCAATACTACCGAAATCTTTTCTTGCACGCCCTGATGTCGTAGCAAGAACGGTGACTTTATGTCCCTTTCGAGCCCATCTCCTGGCAAATTCGTATGGACGAAGACTACCCCTGCCATTTGGTGTGCCAAAATACTGAAGAATATATAGAATGTGCATCCTGTTTCCCCAGCTATTACCCTGTTTTATTGTTCTCGCAAACTCTTTGCGCCGTCAGGACTTCTTAACCGTTTTATTAAATTGATAATACACTTCGATTGTTTGAGCAGCAATAGCGTCCCAACCGTACTTTTCCACCGCAGCTCTCCGGGCATTCTCTGACATTGTGGCATGATTGTTATTTTCAAAGCATCTTTTCACCGCATCTGCAATGGCCTGCGGGTCTTCCGGAGGAACCACATATCCTGTTCGGCCATCCTCAACCATCTCCGCGAGACCTCCAACATCCGTACAAATCACAGGAACTCCAGCCGAATATGCCATCACCGTATTTCCACTTTGAGAAGCTCTAATGTAGGGCTGAATCAACACATCCGTCACCGACAAATATGCTTTCATGTCAGATATCGGAAGGTAACGCAGGTCTATGTAGAGGTCTTTCGGTTCGCAATGCTGAGAAATCAGTTCTTCCAGTTGCTTTTGGTCTGTGAATCTGGTTGAGCCGGCAATCAGAAAGAAGGTGTCAGGTCGCTGACGTTTGATAAGCTGGAAGGCCTTAACAAAATACTCTAGGCCCTTATAAGGGCGAATAAGCCCCAGAAAAGTTATCACCCGTTTGTCGCCGGCTTCCTGTTGGACCTTGTCCACAAGGGATTCATTAGTAGGATACTGCCCAAGGACATAATTAAAATCACCGTGAACAATCACGGATATCTTCTCAGGTGATATCCCGACATGTTTTACTATCTCCCTGCGCGTAAAATCCGTCAGAGCTATTATATGGTCAACCTGACGATAGATGCGTGAAACTTTTCTTAAGCGAGCGGTTCCAAATTCATGCGGGTACGGGTCGTGCGCCGTGTAAACAACTTGACAACCACAACTCCTTAAAACCTTTATGGCAAATAAATCGACCGTAGGTAAAACAGCCCACATGTAATGCACCAGCTTTATACGTTTCACAAGAACGTAAACAACCAAAGTCAACAGATTGACAGGATACTCAATTGCCCTTAGAAAGCGCCGCAGAAAATCAGAAGACGTAACTCGCCCTACCATTCGCGCAAGATAAAAAAAACAATACCGCACCTCGACACCCGCAGGGACAGTAGACTCAGCATACGGATATACGGTTGTTGCATAGATTACTTCTTCCCCTTTCCTTTCAAGCGCATTTAGGAGACAATTATTGTAATTCGCTGTGTACTGACACGCATCAATCATCAAAACTGCTGTTTTCATTGATATGTCTCGCGAACTAGATTCCAAGAGCCTCAACCAAGCGCTTTGTACTCATCACCTACTTCTATTATAATCTCTTAGCCGAAAATACTTTTTGATGGTTTCTGGACGACATGGTCGACGGCTAATTAGCGTTACAGGGAGATAAAACAAAACATAGGCGGCTGCGCAAAGGTATTTATGAAACGTCCTGCGACGGATGGATATAAGAGCATAAGAACCTAAACGTAGAATCAGGTATTTCAGCATCAGCCCCCCAGGAAATAACCGTGTTACCACCAATAGCGCATTGCGAAACCGATAGTAATCCCAGCGATTCCCTTCCTCTCCGCTCCCCCTACGACCCCCTCTTATTCCACTTCCTCCGACCCTTGGATGCCACATAACTATGTCAAACCGCGAAAGAATACGATACCCTGCGTCCATTGCTCGCAAACCTAGAAAGCTCTCTTCATAATAAAGGAACAGATCATCGGGATAGTAACCTGTTTTGTCCAGCATCGCGCCCCTGAAAGCCGACACACCCCCATAAAACATCACAGTCTCCTTCCCATCTTCTCCAAAAGCGCGACCGGATTCAGCTTCGTCAGTGTAGCGCTGTCTCATTGCAATAATCCCGACAGATGGGTCGCTATCGAAAGTTTCGATCACTTTTTCAATTGCTCCCTCGCCAAGATATCCATCGTCGTCTAAATTGATGATGTACTTGCCTGTGCAGTTTGCAAGCACATGGTTACGTCCGGTTGGGCATCCCAAGTTACGAGGAAGACGAATGAGTCTGACCTGGGGAAACTGCTGCCTGATCGCATCGCTCGTCCCATCTGTCGAGGCACTGTCGACCACTACAATCTCCACTTCAGGTACAATCTGGTCGTAGACGGACTGAATTGCCCGCAGAACGGCATCCTTACGGTTGTACGTTAAAATGCCAACGGATAATTTACTCCTTGTTCTGTCCATTCTGAGTCGATACTTTCTCCGCTAATTTCTTTCGGTATGTTGCTATGGAGCCAGCTTATCCGTTCCGTCACCATAACGATCGTCAAAAACACCCAATAATGCTTCTGTTCAATTTGGCCAATGTTCATTCCAAATACTAACAGAAATGTTAATACAGCTCTGGCGTAAAACTTTTCCACTCCAAGCGGAATCCGCTTTACTGTGAGCATCAGCATAATTATAAGAATCGCAAAGAGCACAACAGCAGGTACTCCAAAATACCCAAGAACGCGAAAGTAATCACTATGCGGAAAATGCTCAAGCCCAGTGGTATCGAGCCAGGCACTACTGCTGGTTCCCTTGAATGTCGTAAAGCCATAATAGATAGCTTTTTTGTTAAGGCTTATTCGGTACCTGAGAGCCTCCCGGGCTTTCTCAATGTTAGTCAAACGCTGTTGAACAGGCCTTCTAAGGCCTCTGGCCCTAACAAGAAACGCCGCCGATCCTGATGCAAATATTATAATCATAAGCAGCAGCAGAGCTAGTGCAGGTTTCTGCCTAACTTGCCTCAAAAACACCAAAGGCAGCATCAGAGTAAAAGCTAACGCCACTATGGCTCCACGCGAACCAGTGTAAAGCAGCATTAGTGGCAGAAATCCTATTGCGACGATATATACAACGCGCCACAATATTTTCCTGTCGCGGACAAACAAATAAATAGCTGCCAAAAAAGCCATAGAGACTAAAGCCGCTAACATATTTGCGTCTATTACTAACCCAAGTGTAGCAGCATATCTTTGTTGTTCAGCTGTGTCAGTCATCGTCCTCATCGCCGCACCGGTCATAAATGTCAACGCGATTGTGCCTAACGACCCAAGTACGTATGACCTTAGAACCCAGATAAGGCTTTTTTCGCTATTTGTTTCGAGTATCCAATATACAATAAAAACAAGAGCAAGAAGCTGAAAATTGGTAAAGGCACGTCTTAATTCCAGACGAAGATAAGGTGCTGCCAACGAGGTGAAAAATATCCAGATTACATATAGCATTATCACCCACAATGCTTTGTTGCGAATATACAACCTGGGACGGCTTATTAATAAATTTAGCACGAAGCTAACTGCGAGTGCTATGCCAACTCCCCTGTTCAAAGTGAAAACCCCCTCTATACCAACGCCGGCACCGGTCGGCAACACCAGCATCATCACACATAAGGCAAAAGTCGGCTTTATGACCATTCCCAGAAATGTCGGCACACCTATAATTACTGTGCCGAGCACAGGTCTTTTGGTCACAAACATTACGCCAAACCCCACCATACAAATTGCAATCCAAATCCCGAGAAGCAGCATATTTACCGCCTGCGGCAATTGGATGTCGGAACTCCGCTCAGTCGGCTCGTAGAACAAATCCTCTTCGTTTATTTCATTTTCATATTCTACGTACATGGGTTCGCTCTAAACTCTCTTGACGTGCCCTAAATCTGGAACGAGGACAAAATACTTGTTCGCAACGTCTCCAACAATCACGATTATTCCTGATATAGCAAATAACCAAGAAAACAATATCAGCGGTTTAATGATTCCCGCGTAACTCAGGAATATGCAGATAATGGATATCAAGCGAATCACCACATGATCCGTGGGCAAATGAAGCATCTGCTTGACGCGATTAACAATCCACACACCATCATGGTGCTTCTTTAATGTTGAACCAAACACCGGACTTTTCTTAGATCTCGTTTCGTCATCAGAAGAACTCTCCCATAATACGACCCAGTAAACATCACGTAGTCCAAGAAGACTCTCGATTGTGGCATAAGCAACGAAAGCCAATATCATGTACCGAATCTGCCCATTCAAAGCGTACAGGTGCAGTCCACATATAAGCGACATAGGAGCATTGCATAAGACATGACTTGCAAGGTCGAGGTAAAGTCCCTTTATGGATGATTTCTTTACCCAGCGAGCAATTTCGCCGTCAACACAGTCAAACACCTCCGCCAATATAAGCAAGAGAGACCCTAAGACACTCATCCACAAAACGTGTGGTACACATAGTGCCACGCCGATTAGTGCCGTAGGTATTATCAGAAAAGTTGCAGCATTGGCGCTAACGCCCATCTTTACAAATAGCCATGTTATGTAAATCGAGAAGTAGCGTGAGAAGAATCTATTAAACCAGTGCCCCGTCCAAACCATCTTGCCCTTGGCGTTTGGCCTGCGCTGTTGACATACTTCCCGCATTTCCCTAATAATCCCCATTCTCTGCGACTCCTAATGGAACCTAAAAATTATGTTGATTACTTCCCGCTGTCTGTCTTTTGCTGTGTCGTGCCTAAAGCTTGTCCTTGCCTTTTTGTTCTTTGTAGAAACGCTCAAGAGCGCCTTTCATAAGATAGTTCAACTTCTCTCCGTCAACCATGAAAGGAATTAGATCAGTTTTTGATCACCATGCACTGTGTTTCAGCAATTTCGATGATATGGTGTTCTCTGTCCTTAAAGTACTCCTTGAAGGCGGCCTTGACGCCCGGCGTACTCATCCCATTGCCCCTTTTCGTCAGATTGTAGTTGTGGCTGACAATCCTCCCACCAGGCACCATTCGCCGATAGAAGAATACCAGCGCATCCAGCGTGCTCCGGTACAGGTCCACATCTAAGTGCACGAAAGAAAATGTCAGCTCTTCGATGGCCTCCTCCGCGTACTGCGATATGCAATCTGGGAAGATACCTTGGACGTAATGGACTTTGGGATACTTGTTCAGGCACGCCCGAACCTCCTCCAGTGATGTTCCGGTATGCGTGCCGTTTTTCCAAGCGTCCAAGCTCCCGGAGATTCTCTCATCCGGCATCCCCTCAAACGTATCGAACAAGTACAGTGGCTTATTGCACTTGACCTCGCAGATCACCTTAGCGGAGCCCCCACGATACACACCAACTTCGGCGATCGCGCCGCCCAGCTTGCTTACGGCCAAGATACCTGAATACAGCGTGTAGACCTCTTCTTTAGTTAGCGTGATGCCCATGCTCGGATCGCGACTGGCGAAAATCTCCCGAAATCGCCCGTCGTACTTTTAGTAGCTTGGCTGCCCAAGATACACCCCGGTATTCAGCGACTTGAAAACCATGCGAGTCAGTTCGGGTAGCAGCCGAAGCCGACGTAGATATGGCTTAAGCCTCAGATACTTTTTTATGCTCATAAATCTCCTTAATTATGTCGCTATCGGGTGTGATGGCGATTGTTCATTTCGCATTTATAAATCAATACCGTATAGATAATTCCCATTCTCTGCGACTCCTAATGGAACCTGAAAATTATGTTAATAACTTCCGGCTACCTGTCTTCTGCTGTGTCGTATTCACAGCTTTTTCTTGCCTCTTTGTTCTTTGTAGAAACGCTCAAGCGCCTCCCTTAGGACAGTTGAACTTTTGCCCACAGTGTACGGCAGATATACTACTCTTCTTCCTTCTTTGACCATAAAATCGTGTCCTTTGACCTTCTGTTCCCACCAATCGTCGCCGACAACAAGAATATCCACATCCAACTTTTCAAGCTGTTCGTCCTTTTCAAGCGTACGTTGAGGAACAACTGCGTCAACATATCGGCACGCTGCCACCACAGCAGTCCTGTCTTCATAGCTTAGCAACGGATGGTGGCCTTTGTACTTAAGTATTAACTCATCAGTACTGACTCCAACAATGAGAATATCTCCCAGGGCCTTCGCGGCGCGTAATATATTTAAATGCCCAACGTGAAACATATCCCATGCGCCGGCCGCATACACTATTATTTTGCCATCTCGAGACATAACACAATACCCTCACAATCTGTATGAAATAACATTCATAATTCTTAATCACTTAACTCCGCAATTGCGCCATAGCGACGCCGCAATAAACAAGCCAATCAGCCATCTATTGTTTTTTCAACAAAATGGGTGCAAGTACCTTGAGAAATCTTTTTCGCTCCAATCCGGAAAAACTGAAAGACCAGCTACTCACAAATGTCAGCACCGCTGCGGCAATCACTATAGAAACGATCTCAAGCCACGAATCAGGTCGAGCAAGGTATCTCCAGATACTAATCATAACCACCGCCGGCAAAGAGCCCAATAAAGCCGGCAACCATACCTGTTTAATGCTCTCTCTTATAGTTATCTGCATTTTCCAGTTGAAATATGAAGGCAAAATCAGAACTGACACTATTGCCATCGGCACAGAATTTGACCATGCTATTCCGAGCAATCCCCAACCGAATACCTTCACCGAAACGACAGAAGCCGAAATGCAAAACAGAGCTGTTAAAGCTGTCAAAACACCAAAAACCTTATGGTCCCCCCGTCCCACGAGAACCACAAAATTACTGTGCTGTGCCAATCTCAGGCAGTGCCCGACGGTCAGAATGGCCAGGATAACGCTCATACTGCCAATCACGGCAGGGTCTTTGAACTTTTCACCAACCCAGACCCACAGAAATTCCCTGCCCATTACGACCAGGAAACACCCGGAAGGAATAATCAACAGAAGGCTGTATTTTTGCATGAGAAACGCTATTTCACGTACTCGCGAGTGTTCATCTCTGGCATCAAGGTCACTTACGGCTGGCTTTATCGCCCGCGTGAAAGCTTGCAGGAGTTGAGATAACAGTAGAACCGCAGCCGTTGCAACGGCAAATTGGCTAATCTCCGCAGTTCCCAGCAAAATGCCGATAACCAGAGTACTGGCCTTGTAGATTATGGTGGCCCCCAATACGTACAAAAAGGTATTGATGCCATAGGCCAGCATTTCTCCGAGGAACTTGATATCTACGCTCTTGAAACGAATCGAAAATTGTCGTAAGAGTTTCTTGGCAAAGATAAGTTGCAAAAATCTAATAACAATCTCACTGAATCCAAAAACCAACCCCATCGTAATCAGCCCATAACCCCGCAAAAGTAAAAAAACCAGCAACGCTGTTCGCGCCAGCATCGTGATAAGGGCCACCATGTTCATTATGTCGTATCTCTGCAGGCCACTTAACACCGCACTCGATAGCTGCAGAGGCATTGCAAATGTGGCACAAAATCCCACTATCAGCACAACCACACCAGCCGTCGCAACCAGATTAGGTTCGATGCTAAACCAGGAACCAACATTGCAGTAAATTACCACGCTCGCCGCCGCCAGTACAATTGCCAGGACCAGGAAGAAAAAGAATGAAGTGCTGATTACACGCTGGATACCCTCATCATTTTTCTTCGCCAGATACACCGGAACGTATCTGTTTATGGCACTGTTCAGTCCCATACCCAACAAATCACGATAGCGAAAAATGTCACCAACAAGCACCCATACACCATACCTGTTTTCACCAAGCTGCCCCAAAAAGAAAGGTATAAGGAAAAAGCCGATAGCTATACGGCTCACCAATGCCACCAAATTAAAAATTGTATTATGAGCCAGTCTCTTCGACGTTGTAATCGGCTTGCTATGTATTTCTGGGTCGTCTGTAATCATTTGGCAGTCTGTTGTCATTGGCTGATTGATTGTCTCAATTGTAATAATGTCTTTGTTATAATATCCCTTGCAGAGTACACAATCCTGCTATCTGTCCTGTTATTGGTCACTCGTTCGACCTGCAAATTCAAGCTTGTTTGAGCGCTGGCCGCAGCTTTAGGGTCAAACAAGCGGACCTGGTCAATCGCCTTTTGCAGTTGGGCAAGGTACTCATAATCTTCAATGCCTTCGCGCCATGCCTCCCATCGCCGCGATGGTATAATCTTTTCACCGTGTGTCTCTACCGGACTTTCACCAACCCCGTAGACAACCTCGTAATATCCGCTGGGCTTTAGAGTATCGTCCCAAGGATGATGATTTCTCATATCGAGATAAATCCAAAATCCCACACCTGTCTGGCCCCTGTGGAAGGCATCCCACGCCATAAGCCGATAGTACCCATATGGAGGTTTGGTCTTGGCAGGTCCTTTGGCTTCACCGCCATATGTCCATATCTCTTTGTCAAAACTTTTTATCTTGGCAAGCCAGTCCGGATGTGCCTTGCAGTGCACCCAATGCGGACACCAAATATCAATTAAATTCTTGAACCGCATAAAATCTTTTGGCCCCTTGCCGAAACTATTGGCAAAAATCTTTATTTTAGGGTCTGTCTCTTTAACAAGCTTGGCCAGTTGATAAAACTCATCACATAGAGATTCATCAAATGGATAGAGAGCAAACCCATCATAGCCTATACCTATTTCCTGCAGATGAGCTACCAATATCCTAAGCCACGCCGAAAAAGCCTGCTTCCAGTTTGAACTCATCCATTGGCCAAACCTACGCCAATCTTTGCGGTCACACTTAAAATTGAAATCAAGCAAGTAAAATTTCGCGAAATTGTTGACTCGTATTTGTCTGTCAAATTTTGGAAAATCCATACCCTTTGGAAAACTGTCACTCGGGGACATACTCTTTGGGAACGGAACCACAAACTGCTGTATAACGCTGACATTTGTGTGATGAGACCGCAGGTCTTCGGCCACTATCGGAAGAATATGCTTTGTAGCAGAATTGAGCGGTGTGTGATAATCCCAAGTGCACGTTTTAAGAGTAACGTCCTCGGGAAAGGTTACGTTCTGAACCTTCAGAACAATGTCAACCGTCGCAATTGAGAATTTCCTTTCACTCGAACTTGCAGCCACAGCTAAGGCTCCCTTATAAACGTCGGCAGGCAGTATAGGGTTGAAGACCGTAAGCCATACTTGAGCCACGCCACCGGGCTGCAATTCAAAAGGTTTCTCAGGCTGCAAAACAAGAGCATCCGCTGTTAGGCCAAGTCCCATTGCCTTCACGAAAACAGCACGTCTAACAGTAAAGGTTTGGCTGCTATCTACAAGAACGCCGTCTGGGGCAGCCAACGGTGAAACAGAAACGACCACATCGAGCGGCTCTTGGGAACAATTGATGATATTTAAAGCTGCCGATTCATATTCCCCCTGCCACAATTGAATATCAATACGTTGCTCCTTCGACACATCCATAAGTTGCATATCCTTCTCTAACAACATCTCCATCGGGTCGGCAGCAAAGCAAACAAAAGGCTTTTTATACAGTTCTCTATAGATTTGGGCCCGAATGGCCCCTAATTTTTTACGAAGTCTTAACAGTTCGTTCTGAGAGTATATTTCATTTGTCGGCAAGTTGAATTTCCCTGCCAAGCTATCCAGGTCGGTCATAAGTTTCGCAAGCAAACCAATTGAAAATTTATGTCGAACGTTGTTCAAAACCCTGATCGTCTCACCTACATTCTCCCTGAGTTGCAGATAATCTTCTATCGCCACCAGGAGAGCTTCAGAATCGCCGAACTCGAGTAAGTTCTCCCGCCGAACAATGCTCTTGTCTAACTTTTGCTCCTTGCGAATAACTTCGATTTCGTCTACAAAAAAACGGGAATTGGCGCTATAGGGACGAACAACAATTTTGACAAATCTTGCCTTAGTGTTCAAATTGTCAATCACAAAAGTGTGAGGAACCCTTTTGTGGCCAACACTTCGAACATTGGCCAACTCTTCACTACTAACTAAACCGGCAAATCCGTACTTTCTGCCATCCGTACTTACAAGAACAGCGATAAAATCGGGAAATTCCATATAAGCGAATCCGCCGCCAACACTATGCACCCTCACTTCGTCAACAGGCCACAACTGCTCAAGGTCTACCACAATCTCTATGCCCGTCGAAGCCCGGTCCCAACCGACCGTAGTCTTCTTAACCCACCAGCAACCGAAAGTAAGTCCATCCGTTAGCTGAATTTTATCTCTTTCATCCGTACACAGCCTATAGTTTGGTTTCGGAGTGAATGTGCAACTCTTGCGCAGAGCAAGATTAATCTCGCCGGAAGCGTGACCACAACACAGTACAGAAAGTGTAAGAAGAGTGAATGCGAACCGTTTCAACATTATCTTATCCACGAGTAGAAGTATTAAATCCACAGCTAATGCCTGCTTGTTCGTACTTTCTTGACTTGGAGATTGTCAGTGGGCACCAGAATCTTTTCAGACTCCGTCCCCGTCGGCTGCGCAAAAACCTAACACGGCCCGCATTATACATCCAGCTTTTATACGGACGCTTTTTTCAGCAGCCGTAACACACAGATTTGAACGCTGGGTTCATTCTAATGTAAGTATCGGCAAATAAAGAACATAGCTTTAGTAAAGCCGCACCCATGATAGACTCCTCAAGCGGATTTCACGATAAAAAACATACGTACCCAATGTCCTGTATGTTCACAATCCTGAAAGCTGCCGCCGAAACCAAAGTTGGTGTAATATGTTTCTGTAAATTTGGTGTATGTCGAGCGTGTGCTGTCGCTCCGGCTCGCTATGCTCACCTCTGCTTTGTCAATTTGTCGATAAAATTTTTCTTGACGATTAGGCAGCTAATTTGGTATAAGGATATAAGTAAGACTGGTTAAGGATACCGATTTTAGGTGCCGGTTTGTGCAATTTTTGCCGTTCATGGGCAAAAATTGAGTAAAAAGGTACAGACTTTGGTGAGCCGGTTGTGGCTCGGAAGTGGGAGTTTTGTGCCTCGGAGGTGGTTCTTTTCTGAATTTTCTTACACATCCGGGCTTGTTGTCTAAACTTGAGTGGGATGACAGGCGAGCCGTCAAAGGTTGTCAGGGACAGGCGTCAAATACGTGGATGTCTGGATGCCTTTTGAAAATAACGGATGTTTTGGCGTTTAGCTAAAACAAAATAAAGTCATAGTTTAATTTTTGAAAAGGAGGAGTATTATGTGCAGGAAATCGATTTTTCTAATTTCTTTTGTTGTGGTGATGGGTTTGACCGGTGCCGCCTCGGCAGAGCTGGTGGCGCGGTACAGTTTTGACGACGGCGCCGCCAGCGATAGTGCTTACTATTGTGAGAATGCCGAAGGGACCTTCTACGGGGACGCAAAGGTAGTTGATGACCCCTGCAGAGGCCTGGTGCTGGAGCTGGATGGCACCGGCGATTACGTAAGGGTAGAGAACAACGATGTGGCGGAGTTCAGTACCGAATCATTCAGTTACTCCTTCTGGACGAAGACAACCTATGCGGGTACCTGGTTCTACTTTTGGAAGGGTATAGACTACACAGGCGCAGAAACTCCAGACGACCTTCACGGAGTTAACTGCTACCATGATGACAGTGAGTGGGTACGGTTTAGCCTGTACAATTATTCTGGGCCCGACGGGGAGTTGAAATCGCGTACCGAGGTTCCGGAGGTAAATTGCGTCGACGGCACCTGGGTCCACATTGCATGTGTGCGTGACGTGAGCAAGGTCGAGGAGGAACTTCGATTCTATGTTAATGGAAAGCTCGAGCCAACACCGTCCACCGGGTATCCAAACCCCAACGAGGACGAATGCAAGGATATTTCCAACCCGGGCCACCTTTATATTGGTTGCAACGACCGTGGGTACCCTCTTGATGTAAATTCGGATCCAGGCGCGTTCTTCTTCGGAAGGATAGACGATTTCCGCGCCTACAACCATGCACTTTCCGAGCAGGAGTTAGAGCGGCTGGCGAACGATATGGAGGACCCAAATATTGCCTCGGAGCCCGGTCCACGCGATGGCGCCAGGAATGTATGCCCGGGTGTTGAGCTTAGCTGGACGGCAGGAGACAATGTTGTTGACCACAATGTGTACTTCGGTACCGGCTTAAGTGACGTAAACGCGAGCGCGACTGCGTATATCTTACACCATCCTACCAATAGTTTCGCCCCGACACTTGAGTTCGGCGAGACCTACTATTGGCGCATTGATGAGGTCGGTGCCACCGAGGTGTACAAAGGCTACATCTGGAAGTTTACGACAAACGATGGAAATGCCTTTGACCCTTACCCAGCCGATGGGCAGCGCCTGGTACCTTTAGATCCGAATCTTCACTGGGGACCGGGATGCCTTGCTGGCTCGCATCAATTGTACTTCGGCACCGATTACAACGAGGTCAGCGCTGCCGAGGGCAGCAGCGAACCAAACGTTTACTATGAAGATCTTGGCGATGTGAACAGCTATGACCCCGACGCTAATGACTACTCGACCCATTACTATTGGCGGGTGGATGAGGTCAATAATAACGATGGCAATAGCCCGTGGAGAGGTAAGGTTTGGAATTTCAAAACCGAAGGCGCGGTTTTTGACCCCAATCTTCGGGTCTGGTACAAGTTGGACGAGACTGAAGGCACCGATGCTGCTGATTCTTCCGGCCGCGAATATGACGGAGATTTAGAAGGCGATGGCGTCTGGGATGCCAACGGCTACTACGACGGCTGCTTCGGCCTTGACGATAACGGACATATAGTAATTCCAATGGGCGTACTCGGCGAAATCGATAAGGAGATAACTATCTTGGCGTGGCTGAATCCCGGGACAGATGGAGGTCACGAGAACGTGGTCTGCGCAGCTGGAGCTGATTGGGAGCCTGACTACGTGAGGGTAGCGGTTCCGGATGAAGACCACGATGTGTATTGGCGCGCGGGCGATGAATCTAATGATGTAATGGAATGGGATGGCGGCAACCCTAAGGCCTGGGAAGGTGAGTGGAACCACTTTGCCTTCGTCAAGGATGAAGATGCAAATAAGATGCAGATATACCTCAATGGTCTGCCGGTGGCTGAGAAAACGGGCGCTTCTTCCGGTACATTGGCAGGCGTGCGGGTAAGGAGCTTCAGAATTGGTGCGGAGACCGACGAGGACGGAGACTACATAGGCAAGATAGATGACTTTAGAGTCTATGATTGTGCTCTGTCGTCGGATAGGATAGCGGAGATATTCAGGGGAGGAAACCTTGCGAGTGCCTGGGGTCCCGAGCCATACAATGGCGAAGACGGAGTGCCCTATGATGTGGTACTCGAATGGAGTCCGGGAGATTATGCAACTTCACACGAAGTGTACTTTGGCACGAACTGGGATGATGTCAACGATGCCAACAGCGACAGCCACGATAAGGTCGAGTATGCCAAGCGCAGTGTTACCAGCTACGACCCCTGCGGCCTCCTTGAATTAGAACAGATGTACTACTGGCGCGTCGATGAGGTCAACGACATCAATAACGACACGTGGAAAGGCAAGGTCTGGAAATTTATTGTGGCCGACTACGTTACCATAGACGATATGGAGGACTATACGGAGAATTATAATGAGTACCCAATAAGTTATTGGTTAGGCTCGTGGGGCTGGGATTGTGGGTTCAACAACAGCACCGGCTCAACCCTTTCGCTTGGGCTTCCTGAGTACGGTGCACCGGTCCGCGACAAGCAATCGATGGTGTACTCGTACGACAATACGGGCGCCTTTTATTCTGAGATTTCAAACCATTTCACTATGGACCCGTGTGACTGGACCGCCTTCGACAGGAAGATATTGTCGCTGTGGTTCTACGGGGATACGGACAATGATGCCGATGATACCGAACAGATGTATGTGGGTCTGGAAGATGGCGACAGCAATTATGCAGAGGTCAGGTACCCGATGGCAGATATGAATGACATAAAGATTAAAGAATGGCAGGAGTGGAATATCGCCCTGAGTGACTTCAACGATGATGACCCCAATCTGAACCTGACCAACATCGAGAAGCTCTATATCGGCTTTGGCGACAGAAACGGCTCGGTGTACGGTGGTGGTGGTTTCATGTACTTCGATGATATCCGGCTGTATTCAGCCAAATGTGTTCTTTCTCAGCGCCCCGAGGAATTCGCTAAGATTGATTTCAACAACGATTGCATTGTTGACTTTGGCGACGTTCAGATAATGGCAAATCAGTGGCTTCAGGTCGATGTTAATCTCGGTGAGGTAACAGCGCCGTTAGACGCCAATCTTGTTGGCTGGTGGATGTTAGATGAGGGCAGCGGCAGTACGGCTTACGATTCCAGCGACTACGGCAATAATGGGACGATAGAGGTCATAGACATTAACGTATCGTGGGTTGCCGGCCGTAACGACGTGAACTACGCTCTGGAGTTCGACGACGGCAGGGTCTTGGTGCCCGATGCGCAGAAGCTGAAGCCGTTGCATCAGGTCAGCGTATCGGCATGGATATATTACTCCGAAAAGCAAGACAGCGGTCGCATAGTGGTCAAAGGTGCAGATAATAAGGAAACGTACGGCCTCGAAGTCAGTGAAAACGACGAGCTGGTGTTCCTGGTGCGCGACGGTAATGATTATGATGTTGAGGAGGATGATTACGAGAAGTACAATGCAAAAAGCGGCGAAGATGCTCTCGGCCATGATGAATGGATTCACGCAGCCGGTACGTACGACGGCAACACGGTAAAGTGCTACATAAACGGTGAAGTTGCGGACGTGTGCGACACTCAAAATGCGATAGCATATCTCTGCCAGGACACCAATGATTTGGCGATAGGCAACCGGCCGGATGCTATGGACAAGCCGTTTGAAGGTACCATAGACGACGTTCGCGTTTACAACTATGCTCTGTCAGCGGAAGAGGTTGCGTACATTGCCAGCGACGGCGGCCACAACGGCATAGGCATCTTCCGGATACAGTCAGTTGCTAACCTGTACACTGAAGAGCCACTTGGCTCTGGAGTAATCAACTTGAGGGACTTTGCCAAACTCTCGGATGCCTGGCTTGAAGAGAAACTGTGGCCGGAGTAATCAGGTTGTTGTAACTTCGAAGATGTTCGGGGCCTATGCTGGCATTGGCATAGGCCCCGCTTGTTTTTCACCGGAGAAATTGCTTTTAACCTTTGTATCTGAGCACCAGCTATATCAGTTAGATGATGCTTTATAAAGCCCGGACCGTTTGCGCTGGTAATTGTCGAACTCGACGGTCCAGTCAGGCCAGTCAGAAGTACATGTCTTATCTTTCGAAGCTGCTAAACGAGACGAATAGTCAGCTGTTATTTCCCTGATATTAGCGAGCCTTTCCTGTTCTGAACCCCGCCTGCGAATCTTCTTAAAACTTTTCTTCAAATCTTTTCTGTCGTTCAGCGGCTCATCGATGTCGTCAAGATTGGCGTAACGCTGCGAATGATATTTCTTAACACTATGCTGCATCCGGATGCTCTGGAACAGTGCCTCCGCCAACTCAAAGACCCTTTGTCGCAGGTCTGTTGCTACCTTCTGCGCTTCGCCCTTGGCAAGTATCGCTTCGGCCTTGTCAATCACAGATACTGAACCAAGCTTTTTGGCGTTTTTCAAAACATCCATCGCCTGGGCCTCAAGCTCCGTCTCATATATCAGCCGGTGTCTGATGTAGGCATCATAATACGCTCGGTACAGTCCCTGCTGGAATCGCCAGTTAAGTTTGTCCTGAGGAGTTGCGTCTTTCTCCATCTCCTGGAAAATCCTCAAAGTCTCATACACACCCTCATTATCCTTCAATGGCCCGACCCAGTTTCTCTCAAGACCAAACAGGCCCTCGGCGAACTTGTCCTCGTATCGCTGACTGATGAAGTACCTGCTGTACTCTTTAACGATGTCCTCGACCTTCATATCAGGGTCCCATCCCAGGCAGCTCCACAATATCTTGTTGAAGTCGTCGTTGCATCCTTCGCTGTAGCTGACAAACCCGATGGCATAATCCGCAGTGGCCCTGAATATCTGGGCATGAGCAACCGGTCGAGGATTAATGGCCTCACGGCCGAGAGTATCATTGAGTGCCTTGTCCCAATCCTGCACCGCGTACGGACAGCTTCGGCTATGAGTAATATCCGGGTATCGCCTCATTAGATATTTCGCCGGCACCTCTTTCCTCAAATCAGGCAGAGACACCGGGACCGTAGGCCCGAATACCACACCATCGAGCCAGTCAGGACTATCATTCTGTAAGATGTCAATAAACGCTTTGTACCAGCCGTCATGGTTTTTGCCTTTGCGGTCGAAGTTCTGCGGCGAAACCCATATCCGGGCCTTCGGATGATACTTGTTGAGCACCTTTTTCTGCTTTCCCATAAAAGGCAGCAGTATGGCCGGATGAGTATTGCCCGGGTCCCCGCCCGGAACAAAAACGTCGTTTATCTTAGGCAGTTTGCTAAAAACCTCGGCCCATTCAGCCAGGGACTCAAGCACGGTCTTTTCGTCGGCATAATTAACCCTTTTGCCGTCCTTTTTGTCGAGTGCGGTAAACCATATCCAGACGTCCAGCCCATAATCGGCTGCCAGTTGCGACATCAAAACCATCATCTCCAGCTTCGGCTTGGGAAAATGCGGACTGTCCTCAGCGTCGTCACTCGTTGGAGGAATAAGCTCTATCGCGTTGGTACCAAAGACAATCATGTCCCTGTAATACTGCTCCCACATCGCAATCGTCCAGCCATCGTAGGAATTCGTCTTAGGCCTGTATCCTAACTGATGTCCACGAAGCGGATACACCGGCGCAGTCGACATCCTTATATTGGTATCCAGCTTCAGGCTGTCCCTCTCCATATCCAGGACTCGCAGCAGCCTTCCGACAGCGAACAATGTCCCCCTGTCGTCGTAACCGGCCGTGCAGACAGTCGCCGCTTTCCGCTTAGTGGTATCGACCCAGAGAGAGTACCCATCGGTCTTTCGCGGCGCCTCGAATCCCGCCGCGGGCTTATACGACTTCTTCGCTAAATCCTTAGCTGTACCTATTACAATCGCCGCCTCGTCTTTAGCCGGCATCTTCGAAACAACCTCGAGCCTTATCCTCGTTCGCTTCTCTATTTCATCCCGAAGCATATCCGCCGCCTTGTTGTATATCGTTTTCTTTGGGTTCAATACGACGATTTTGGCCTTTGAAAGACTAATCTGCTCCGCCGAAACGGCAGTCGCGGTTATTCCAATCAGCACCAATAATAACATCAATATCTTTCGCATAATGCATCTCCTGATTAAGCTGGCTTACACCTGTTTATAGGACATAGACTAATCTAATGACATATCAGAACCTGTTTTTTATGCAAGAGCAAGGCCATTATATTTACCCCACAAATTTATTTGGCGGGTTATGAAGCCCGCAATTTATTGCGCTGGTTACAGAGCCGCGCACGTAAGTAAGCGGTAGAAAAACGAACAATGAACTATGCCTCGATAATCGGTGTTGAAAAAGGTTTTCTACAGAGCAACTATTTACGATTGATAACAGAGATTGCTTTGGCGCTGCGCTCCTCGCAATGCCCCCATTAGAGTGGGTCCCCGGCTGCGACGTGGGCGCAAGCGATTTGCAGGAGAAAGAGCAATTCGAGTCTTGATTTGATAGAAGCCCTTCGTATAATTCAATCGTAAAGTTTACCATTTTCTATAGGAGACAGAAGCTATGAAAAGAAGGGACTTTTTGGCCGTGACGTGCCTGGCGGGATTGGCACCGCGGAGCGAAGCCGCGCAAGCTGAGAGCGGAAGTGCTAAGTTAAAACGGGACTACTACGAGCTGAGGCACTACCGGATAAAGTCGAAGGATAAGCAGAAGCTTGTGCTCGATTTTTTGAAGGCCGCGGCGATACCGGCACTGAATCGCATACATATCGCACCGGTCGGCGTCTTCAAAATACTGGAAGGGGACAATCACGACCTGTATGTGCTGCTGCCGCATAAATCTCTGGAATCGGTCGTTACTGCCTCATCGCTTATCGTATCAGATGCCGAATACCAAAAAGCCGGTGCAAAGCTGTTGAACGCACCGAAATCCGATTCGGCTTACGAGCGCATTGAGAGTTCGCTTATGCTCGCTTTCGAGGCAATACCAAAGCTGGAGATGCCCACGAAGAGGCACTCGCGCATTTTCCAGTTGCGTATTTACGAAAGTCACAACTCGCTCGCCGGCAAGAAGAAGGTTGAGATGTTCAATACCGGCGGAGAAATAACAATCTTCAGGCACACCGGATTGAACCCGGTGTTCTTTGGTCGGTCATTAGTCGGGACCAGACTGCCGAATCTGACATATATGCTCGGCTTCGATGATATGGACGCCAAAGAAAAAGGCTGGGACAGATTCCGCAACGACCCCGGCTGGAAGAAGCTCAAGGCAGAGCCATACTACAAGGACACCGTCTCCAGGGTCACGAACATAATGTTGCGCCCCGCATCGTGCTCGCAAATCTGAGCCTGAAGCTTTTAGGATAATTAGGATAATCGGGACTCTGGGGCTGTTTAAAAAGCCCCATTTATTGCGGAACCCGAATATATTTAGCCCCGCAAGCTTGCCCTCGAAAGTCGTAGTCGGGGGTTATTGCGCCGGTTACAGGGCCGCCCACGTAAGTAAGCGGTAGAACAATGAACTACGAATTGTCATTCCTGCGAAGTTTACCCCTGCGCAGCTATGGGGGGCAGGAATCCACGCGAGATACGCTTCACGATTCACGAGATACGAATTTAAGATACGCTTCACGAAATACCAGATACGAAACTGTTTGGCGCTTTATACAGACTGTATAATTATTGTTAGGATTATAGAAAGGCGTACGTGTGAAATGATTAGTGATGAATGATTAAGGCCCGGTTAGAAAATGAACGTAAGCCACGGCCGCTGTTAGAAACCAGGAGAGGATATAGAAAATGAAAGAGATACCGTTAAGGAACGGCCAAAACGCAAAAGTTGATGACGAGGATTACGAATATTTGTCCCGCTTTAGCTGGTATGCCTACTATGATTCAGAAAAGGGAATGACGTATGCAGCTCACGACACGCCGAGCGGAAGACGGGTATTTATGCACGATGTCATTATGGGCCTTGATACGTTGGAAGACGAGTCGTTGAATTGAGCATAAGAGGCAGAATACAGAAGACCGATTTCGAGCATCTCATAGCGCAGCGGAGACCCTTGGGGGGGGAGAATCCAGCATCCCTATCCGCTGCACGCTATACCCCCTCTTCTCTCCACAGGACACCTTACGGTGCTGTTCCCCTGTTCTCCACATCCTGTTTCCCTGATTACCTGATAAACTTTTTTCTCTCTGAGTGCTCTGTGGCCAATCTTTTTTTGTGCCTTGGTGTCTTTGTGGCGATAACTCCGCGGTTAATAATAACCCAAACCCGCAATCCCCGTCAAGGCCAATTCCCCCAACTCACAGTGGACTCAGAGTAGGAACAAAAGTGATGTTAGATTGACGCCGGAATGTACGAACTAATTAAGCTAATGAAAATTTAGGCGACCAGAAAACAAAAATTCTCATTATTAGCCCAACAATAAAAATCCCCAAGTGGGCGGTATTGGACTTGAACCAACGACCTCCTGCGTGTCGAGCAGGCGCTCTAGCCAACTGAGCTAACCGCCCAAGTTTCTTCAAAACAAGAAGTTATGTAGCAACTCGGAAATTAAAATATTTTCTACTACAACCTTGACTACAACCAAATCGCAGTTTACAATATAACTGTGTTGATTGAACTGCTTAATTCTATCGTTGTAGTTAAGGGTATTACTCATGGCAAAAACCAAACCTAATTCCAAAAAAAGAAAAACGCGTTCTGACAAATTTCCACTTACTTTACATCCAACTGGCCAATATTGCAAGAAAATTAAGGGCAAGCTCTACTATTTTGGAAATAGTAAAAAAATTGCTCTACAACGATATCTGGAACAGGCAGCCTACTTACATACCGGCAAAGGAACCAAGCCTAATTTGAACAACAGCTTTTCATTGAAAACTCTCTGCAATTTATATTTGGACTACCAAGAATCTCGGGTTACAATTGGAGAAATTAAACTCCGCCATCTTAACGACCAAACTTCAATTCTACGAAATTTTGTTAGGTTCATTGGTTCGAATAGGGCTGTCTCGAATATTACCACAATTGACTTACAGAATTATCGTAGGAAATTAATTAAAACGGGTAAGGCGGCTCATACTATCAATAATGTAATCGCTTCAATCAAGGCCATGTACAACTGGGCAATGGGTAACGAAGTAATTAATAATGCACCGAACTTAAAGGCTATAAAAAAAGTTCCTATCCCTAAAGTAGAAAAACCAACCTTTAGCATGTCACAGATTCAGAAGTTGCTTGAGAATGCAAGTACACAAATGAGAGCAATGATATGGCTTGGTTTGAATTGTGGTTTTGGATGTACTGATTGTGCTGAATTGCGTTGGGATAATCTAGACCTTAAGAATTTTAGGGTTAGCTTTCCACGAGGCAAAACCGGAATTGACAGGAATCTACCTTTATGGCCGGAAACAGTTGAAGCACTAAAGCAGGTGGCAAAATCAGGCGAACTGGTGTTTTATACCTCTAAGGGAAATCCTTGGCTTAGGACAATACAAAGTACCGACAGGCAGGGTAACCAAAAATATACAAAGAATGATGCTATAAGCAAGAACTTCTCTAAACTCCTTAATAAAACAGGCGTTAAAACCGAGAAAGGCGTTGGATTTTATACACTCCGTAGAACAGCAGCTACGCTAACAGCAGAATCAGGTGATCCATTTGCGGTTCAACGATTGCTGGGGCATGCTAATCTAAAAATGGCTACCACATACGTCCAGGATGTTTCGGAACAAACAGATAGGGCCATTAACAACAGCCGAAAACTCATAATCCAAGATGATTCTTGACCTTTGGGAATTGTCTGGGCCGGGAAATGCGGACAGGTTCATCGGGTATGGGTTTTACTTTTTTTGCTTCAAGATATTTGTTAAGGCTTGACCTTTTGATGCGGTAGTGTCCCCTTTGGGCTATATGGCCATTAGTTCCTACAACATTAACAGCTTCTAATTCTCCGTTGCGAACTAGCCGGTACACAACGTTCTTGGAAATCTTCAATTCTCCAGCTATATCCTCGACAGTCAGCCAATCTGAGTTGTGAGACCTGCGGGCACTTTCAAGTATATCGAAGAACCGCTGAATCTGTTTCAGCAGGTCCTCGCAGAGAAGACAGGCTTCGCTGCCCGGCGTTTGCTTGTTATTAAAATTGTCTGATGTCTTTCGAATCACTGTAATATTCCGAACGTTTTTTTAGTTTCAACACAACTATAGCTTACCATATCAGCTGTTAATTCAGGCTTTATCCGGCTGACTAATCTGTGATATCTGAAGCACAGTAAAATTTCATTTCGGTTACCTGTTAATGTTCTGATTTTTGTTCTTCTCTGGCTTTCTGGAGTAATAGCGGCAGTTTGAGCTGTTTAATTTCACCCTGGGCTAATTTTCGTGCAGTTTCTGGTGGCTTAAAGTCCTTGTAACAGGTTGTTTTTCAAAGGTTTAACGCCAGATAAAACTTTTTTGTTTTTTTAGATTTTTGTGAGCGAACCTTACAGAAACAATTCCCGTCAGGGCCGTTGTACAAACAAGCTCAGCTATTTTAGTGAGCTGAGCTTGTCCGTAGAGACAGGTCGCAGAGGTAATGAAAATGCGCAAATGTAACATGTGTAAAAAGCAGATAGATGAATCTTTCGGGATTTATTGCGGGCGTTGTGACAAGATAGTTGGCGATGCGAATGCCGATCTGGCTGCGGAATTCAGAGCAGCAGAAAATACGGCTTAGCTGACAATCAACAGTTTTATTTATTAGCGTCCCTCTTCCTATTTTCTAAGAAAGAGGGCCTCACAAAGATGGGGTTCTCGGAGAAAAACAAAAATGGCAGGACAAAACACGCCTCTGGCAAAATTCCAGGCAGGTACAATCCAGGCAGCGATCTGGAAAAACAATCTGGTTGTAAAGGGTAAAAACGTATCAGTGCTTAAGGTAACTGTGCAGCGACGCTATAAGGCTGAAGACGGCTGGAAATCCAGCAATTCGTTCAATCGCAACGAAGTATTTCTGGCGATTCACGTGCTTCGGCAGGCAGTAACAAAAATGATTGAAATGCAGAGAGATGAATCAGATGGCAACTGTAATATCGAAGAAGAAGTTGTGGTATAAGTGAAGTTGAATTTTGTTTTTTTAAGCGGCTCTGATGTTTTGATGGGCCGCTGTTTTTTAAGAAATACAGGTGGTTACCATGGGAACTGAGCAATTAGCAAAAAAACTACCTAGCCGGGACCAGTTGGCACATAAGCAGGAGATTGAGCAGGCTATAGATAAGGTCAAGGGTCCTGTAGGCCAAACAGAAGCCGATGCAAAGATTAGACGAATCTGGGACAGACTGAGGGTGCTGAGGAAAGTTACAGAGTCAGCAAGATTATAGACAGTAACACTTCGGCCCGGTGTCAGACCTCTTATCGTAAATCTTTCGGTTTTCGACCGAAAAATTTATCGAGAGGTCTGACAGATAAAGGCCTTCGCTTTAATTATGTCGGTTCGCTACGTGGTAGGCGAACCGCCAATAGAATGGCTTGTCTGGAGTTGGTAAAAATGTACAACGAAACAGGTATGGTTATACCGGAGCCGGCGCTGATTAAAGTAGAGCGGCCTGGTAGATACGGCAGCGTCCCGGGCCTTGATGACAGTGAACTGGCAGAGCCTGATGAGTTGGAAAAGCAGGTCTTTATGGAACAATGGGGCCCCATACTGGCGTTGCCTGTAAAGGGCCGAGTAAATTCGATTCAGCCGGTAATAGATGAATCCGGTGGTATTGATTGGGGAGCTTTTGGTACTGTTGATTTCGACAGGTACAGGCCTGAATTTGACAAGGCACGGTACAAGGCAGACAGGTTGAAGGAGAGATTAGATGATATTTTTATCACGCTTGCGATAGTCAGGGAAAGGCTTCCGGCTAAGGCAGTGTATCTGGTATTAAAATATCTTCAGAAAGGCATTCTTCAGAGAGAGCATATTGTCGATGATGATATGCATGCTGTGGCAGATTTGTTTATGCGGACAAGGAGATTGCAGGAGCAGATTACCGAGCTTCGTGAGGCTTCGAGGATGAGGAAGGAGCGTAAACTTAAGGCTTGGCTTTATTCGTAGGGTTGAGTCTTTATGGTCATTTTGATTCGATGGAGGTGGTTAAGATGCGAGTATGAGACAGGGTTTTTTCTGGGTTTTTAGAGGACGGAAAAAGTCTATGAAAAGGACGGGGTTGTATTGGGTTGAGGTTAAAATGCCTTCGGCATTTGGGCGACTTTCGCCTTCGGCTACAGTCACCATCCCGCCGCTGCTTCGCATCGGCGGCGG
>JGI10211J14876_10000071_pt1 | contig 34545 bp, 49 predicted proteins | sample Etolagsediment_FD_14876 | JGI IMG/M metagenome (IMG submission 14876)
GAATATTCCGATGCTTCTCCGCAGGAGACACAGAGGAATCTTGTAAAACATCACCGTTACAGGTCCTCCGCTCAGGCTTCGCCTTCACTCGGACATTCTTGGAGGAGTTTTCCTGTGAAGAGCTTTTGTCGAGCGGAGCGAGGGAAAAGGAGTTCGGAGTCGATGCGGAGGAATCTTGAACGTCGATGACGTAGTCATTGGCATGCAATACAAATTCTGGTTCAAACTCTGCGACCCTTGGAACGATTAGTAGATACAAATTATACCAGTAGTTGTATAGCGTTGCAATATTTCTACTGCAAGGCGACCATCCATGCGGGCTTATGCCGTACTTACCGCGCAGTGTTTCCTTGGTTGTATCGAGCCGTCTGGCTACAAGGTCTTCAAGATTGCCAACATATACCCAGTTGGCATAAACGCCTTTCCGATAAGCATAGTACATCTCGTCCTCAGTAAACGCTACGTCAAAATCAATATCCGGCGATTTATCTACGGCTACAATAGAATTAACCTCTTTCAGAGTACGGACTATACCATCTTTGGTAGTCATGTAACCTCGAATTCGGAAACGAATCTAGTAATCGTCTTCGTCTTCGTCTTCTTCATCGTCGGCATCAGCGTCTATGTAATCACCGAGGTTCTCACCATCGTCTGTATGGAACACCTTATGCGTCTGCTTGTCGTACTTGTTGCCCCAGAGCTTCCATGTGTCCCATCGAATCAATTTTGCGAGTATGCCCGGCTCGTCGCCCCTGTTCACGCGTTTCGTGATGTAGACATGATATACAAACATTGCAATCCCGACGGTAAGCCCTACAAGACCGATACCAAGACCCATACCCTTCAAAATAGCCAGTGGACTATTATACATCTGAGGATACATCGGAGGCGCAATCTGAGGAACAGTTTGATACCGGACAATATCCCTATCGGAATCTACCCATGTACCCCAGCCTCCCATTTTCGTGAACCCTGACCCTGCGACGACCGGTACATACCAGCATCTCGCATTGCCCTCTGCGTCTGTTTGATATTCACCTGTTGACGGGTTCGTAGCGCATTGCATAAGACCTTTCTTGCCTTCAAACATAGGGCCGCCTGTCTGGCCGAGCTGCATACCATATTGCGAAGGGTCGCCGGGGGCATATCCGCCTCCGGAGCCGCCTGGTGCGAATCCTACCATTTTCATCTGTTGCTGACCTCCTCCGCCAGGGTATACGCCTTCGGGGTTGAATACGCCCTGCTCGAAAAAGTTCGGGTCCATGCCTGTCGTTTTACTCCATTGTGGTGGTGCGGGAATCATTTTTCATCATCTCTTTTAATATATATTGCAATATAACTCTAGTAGAAATATTATCTATAATATTATATAAACCTAACAGAATTGTATCAAGACGTCGATACTAGGTTTATATAAGATTTAAACTAATATTTAATTCACAATCAATCAATAAGATTTGAATTGGTGATAAAAATGCGTTGGGAATATAACAATGGAAAACTAACCGCACCCGACGTTACACTGATAGTAACTCGAATAGACCAGGACGATAAACGGTACTACCTGTATATTGAAAAGGATAACCTTGAATATATGATTGGCACGATTGACAAGGCAGCATCAGAGATAATAGAGCCTGGAAAATTAACGGACAGAGAGAAAGAACTGGACAATATTTTTAAAGAATTTTGTTAGTCCTTACCCATAATACGGCAGACAACGGTTCCGCACTTGGGACACTTGCCCTTGAGCATCTTTCGTTTGTTCTTCATCGTCGTTACCTTACCGCCTTCAATCTTTATCTTTTTTTTGCATTTAACACAATATCCAGTTTCCCCGCCAGACTTCGCCTTTGTCTTCGGTTTTGTATTGGGCTTTGCTTTTGAAGTAGTTTTCTTCTTAGCCATAATAATCATCGAATAGAATATTATCGTATTTGGTATTTATACTTAATTAGGGGCAAAATGAGATTCGAGAACATACTGACACCTTATTTAATGGTTGGATTGGCCTCATTTCCCCCTAAAACCCCTATTACAGTGTCGGCAACATTCTCTTTCTTAACTTTCCATTAATGGCTTGTACTCGTCCTCACCCATCTCGAATGTCCATGCGATTGCCTTGATACAGGTATCGCAATCAGGCGTTGCCGGAACACCGAGCGTCACGACCTTATGCGTAGTATGGTCCTCGACCTTTACGAACCTGAACGTTCCGGGACCCCTACCAAGTCTCATATCAAACTCGTATAACTCATATTTCACGGGCTTACCGGTTACCCAGCTCGTCCCTTCATACGTATCGAGCAGCTTGGCGTTTGTCGCCTGTATCAGATAATCATAACCGTAGTGCTTGATAATCTCGACCTTTTGTTCAGCGTTCCGATGGTTGAGTATTTCCTCTGGCGTCATAGAACTGTCAACAAACGCTTTCGTAAACAATTCCTCGTCAAAATCGATACCGTTCGCGAAATAATACCCGAAACCGTCCTCGAACTCGACTGCCTTACCTGAATGCGAATGCAGTCGCGTATCGTCCTCATTAAGCCTTACGAATTTTGGCGGCTTGCTAACATAGCAAGTCCTCTTGAACGGTAAGAAATAGTAGACAATACCACTCTTCAGCAATAAATCAAAGTCATGAGATTGTTTAACCGCGTCTATAGTTTTAAAGAAATCATAGACCATACCAATCTCGACAAAACTGGTTGGCAGTGTATAACCGTCATGCCCATCGTTCCGCAGTCTGCGTCGCACAGGGTCAAAGAACCTGATAATATCAGGCGCCATCTCGTCAATGCCCTCTGGCGGTGTCATGTCGATACCGGATAACATCTGCGATATGAGAACGCCCTTCTTTAGTTTAGCGTCTCTGTCCAAATCGAACCTGCGTTCAACACCTTCGTTGCCCCAGTACTCGTTAACCATCTTCTCCCAGAACATGTACCATAGCATATTAATCGAGTCCTTCAGTGATATTTCATTTTTGGACACTTCGCTTTTTTCCTTACATTGCCCAGGGCTCGACAGAAACACAACCTTTGGATTATCGAGCCCGCTCAATTCATAAATAAAATTGATGAACTCGACAACATCGTCATCGTCTGGGTTAATCAGCTCTGACGCCCTGTTAACATAATCGAGCACGATTTCTTCGAGCCATTCACGGTTATCATTGACAACTACCTGCAAATCTTCAATCAGAATGTTCCCCTCCGATGTTCAATCTCTGTTGTCACACGGCCAGACTCCTGGTCGATGAGTCTGCGCTTGAGCCAGTTGATTTCCCTGGAAGAAACCGATATACCCATCTCGAGCAACTGATTAGCAAGTATCGAGTCAGTACCGTCAAACTTGGTATACTTCATGCAGAAATCTATGTACTCGTCCCCGTCAAGCGCCCTGCCCGATTCAGACTTGACATCGCGCGCACCCATCATCAGCCATATAGCCATCCTCTGCCCCGGAAGTAAATACACATCGAGACTATCGCCCTTATCAGGCGGGAACGACACCGCAAGATTGGATATCCCGCTTGACCCACCATTGCCAAGGCCGTCAAAATACATAGTCGTATTTATCATCAACTGCACGAACCCTTTGTAGTCTATTTCCCTCTCGCCGTCAGTTTTCTTTATCTTCGGCGACAGGCCAAGATAGTGTATCACAAGGAATTCGAGCGTAGACGATTCAATAAGCATGCTCACGTCGTGCAGTATGATATCCTTGGTCTTGCCGTCGATACGTCTCTCATAGTATTGCTGTCTGATTGCCATATCAATCGACCCTTACGAGCTCATCGAGAAGTTCGTTAAACCTACCGCATTGAACATTGTATTTTTGAAGAACCTTCCTTAACCTTTCCCGCTTAGCGTTGTCCATGCATATCCGCAAAGCAACGATAAAATATATATAGATTGCGACATACGTCTCATAAGTGCAAAAATTTCACATTGTTGGTATTGACTGTCTAACCACATCATCGGTAGGTTTGAGAAATTTTCCCCTTATCAACCCTATTACATTGCGGGCTACGATCAAACCTTCCTTGAGAATTCAATCACCGAATTCAAGTAATGATTTATTCTGTTTGCCCTCAACCAGTTCGACAAGCACATCGCCATGACATCGCTTCGGTTTACAAAAACATCCGAGTACCTTGCCTTTCAGTTCCGGTAACGATTCCTTCAGCGCCGGTGTAGAAAGTATATATTCACGGTACTTCGCAAGTACCTCATCAATATTACCATCAATACCCACATGGAACGGGTTACCCCACTTACTCGGCATGCACTTACCTGGCCTGCCTATGTATATGTCATATTCTTTTGTTCTGTATATGTTAACTACGCGTGTTCTCATTCATCTTCTCCTTTAATATTTGTAAAATAGAGTCGTAGTCACCCTTATAGTAGTGTTCCAGAATTTCAGGGTACTTCTCGGCAAGAATACGAACCAACTTATCACTCTTGCATCCTGCGCAGTTTGGCACATCATAGTTTATTTATTATATACTTTATATAGATTTGTATTTACGCATAGTTCCGTCAAAGGGTTCAACTTCATACCCGAAGTTTCTAAAGGTTTGCATATTTTGAATCACAACCGAGGCACCAACACAACTACGTTCTCATCAATGACGGTATCGTCAGAGCCGCGTCCCTACCGATACCATTCAAACACCGCCATAGAAAAACAATGGTGTGTTCTCACCTACCCAAGCACCTGTCACACTGTATGACATGAACTCCTCTGCCTCTTCAGGCGTCATACCATCACGCAACACAAGCACCTGGATACATTTCTCGTGGTCATAGACAGCAAGCGCACTATTGAACTGCACGGCATAGCCGATATATGCATCATCGAACCCGTCAGCAAACAGCATCTCGGGATTAATACCGGCAAGTTCATTCTTTATCTGTTCCGTCAGCAACGTCATCACCTTCGAAATCATCGTAGATGGTTTCGTTGAACGTTATCCTCGCAGCCATACCCATATGGCATCTTGGACACGTAAACCTCAACGCATAACCACGTCCTTTCAACAAATCACAGATACCACCGTCATGTGCCATCTGTATTTCGAATACCGATTCACATACATTGCATTTTATATCCTCAAAATCCATTCCATCTCACACTCCAAATATATATCCTTTCTTCTTGTTCTCTTCCCTGAACTCTTCTATAATATCGTCGATATCCTTGAAACCGGTATCGGCAATAAGTCTTCTAAGTGTAGCCACGGCCTGATTCTCGTCCTCTGCCCTGTCCCGCGCCATCGTAAATGCCTGCTTGATAAATATCTGCTTGTTCCTGCTCCTTTTCTGTTTATTGTTCTGCAAATCATTTTCCTTCTTGATAAGTTTGAGAAGTGTATCGTTGGTATCCTTTTTCTTATACACAATATCATTCTCATCGCACAGATTCTGGAGTTCCTTCTTCTTCATCTTTTCGAGCTCTTCCAGGTCTATACCGAGCACAAACTCGATTTCACGGTATTCCTCTTCAACAACATCATCAGAATCTCCTTTCGGGTTACGGTTCACATCGAAATGCCCGATAATGGTATCATACAACTGTGACTCTACAATGGATTCCTCCTCCTCGTTATCCGTCCTGATAACCGTAACCGTATCATGAACCACATTGGCCGAGTCGATAAATATCTTCAGGAACGGTTTTTCATCAAAATCCTGCCACCATCTAAGACCAATCTCGCCAAGCAGTTTCCTGATACGTTCCACCTTCGTCTTGCGCCTGTGATATAATGTATCGGGTATCTCAACTATCTCATCGGAAGCATCCTCTACCACAATCTCTACGAAACGCTCCTTTTCTATATCGTGCCCACAGTTCTCGCAAATCTTTGAACCTATCGAAAGCGTCCTGCAGTTCGGACAGCCGGAGCCAAACTTGCGAAGATGTTTATCGGTCATCTCTTCCATCTTCGGTATCTCCGGTGTCGTATCAGGCATGCGACTTAGATTAACCTTCGGCGGCAGGTTATGAGGAGGAACCTCCCTGCCATCAAACTGTATTGAATATCCCGGATAGCTTCTCCTAATCATCTTCAGTTCGTAACTCTTCTTGTACACATCAAAATATTCGACAATCTCCTGAAGATTAACAAAACCAATCGGCTCAAGTATACGCCGAACTAAACCACGTGGGTCATGACCCCATTCCCGTGACTGAACAATCGCCGTGTTATATGCCTGTTCCACGAACATGCGTTTCGTAGAGTCCATATCGTCCAGTACATTACCGGGTTTTTTCTTATCGGATATCTCGAGTATGTTCTCCTTGCTCTCGATATCACGCTCGTGCAGTTTAAGGTTCCGAAAATCGGTGACCTTATCCCGCAATGTAGAGTTTACAAAGTCACTGATATTCCGGTACAGAGAGCCGTCCATACCGACCACGTCATTAATGGCCTCATACAGTTCTTCATTGATGCTAACAGATTTGTATCCTTTCATGTTATCACGTTCTCAAAGATTATAACAACCGTTTGATTGTAATAAAGATTATAACAACCGTTTGATTGCAATTATGTTATATATCCCACATATATCAGGGACTCATATAATAATTGCTAAACAAAACATATATAGAACCATATCAATACAGTCTTTAAAGAGGCATCGATAATCAACAAGTATTTAAAGAATATCTTTTTTGACCAATGTTTCTAACATTGGATACAAGGACCGTCTAGAAACCCCAGTATACTTTGCGATTTCGCTTTTATTGTAGTCCTGGAATGGGTGTAGAAAGAAGAAGAACAGGTTCAATGATTAATTCGCATTGTTTCACGCATTATTTTCTCGTCGGTCTTACTGCCCATGTGAACGTGTTCGATACCAAGTGCTTCTTGTGCCTTCTCAATAAAATCCCCCAACATCTTGGCGACATCAACTATCTTCGGGTATTCTAATTCGAATCTGTCACCCTCAATTTCGGCGTAAGCAATATAACTACCGTCATCGTTCTGATGGAATACTGCTTCGGCATTGTTATGGTCCCATTTTTTTGAGTCAAGTGCTACGGCCTTGTCTATAAGGTCGTTATTGAAATCAACAAGGGATTTGAACGCTGGGCTCTTGCGGTTCATACTGTAATACCAGGCGTTGCCCTCCTTACGGGTTTCTTTTACTATCTCGTATTTGACCAATGTTTCTAACATTGGATACAAGGACCGTCTAGAAACCCCAGTATACTTTGCGATTTCGCTTTTATTGTAGTCCTGGAATGGGTGTAGAAAGAAGAAGAACAGGACCTTCGTTTTCACACTGTCACCTAATATTTCTATGAACGGCGCTTCGTGCGTTATTTCATCTGACATTTACATACCTCCTACGAAATTTATTTCGCATAGGTGAGTAATATATTTCTCATATAAATACCTTTCGAAGTTTTAAATACTTGAAGATACTACCTCTACTTCATCGGGGACGATATGTTGAGAACACTTGAGAATCTCCACAGGAAATATAGGTTCGGTACGCCAGCGAAATTTTAATAACCCAGCATGTCCATAGTTTAAATATGGGCAACTTTGATATTGACCTAAAGTTCGGCGAAGGTTTTGAAAAAAAGGTTCGTAACATCCTGAAAACAAACGGTAACACGATTGAGGTCAAGACAGAACGCGCCAAGTGGCAGGAAACGGGTAATATCGCAATCGAGATGTCATACTACGGTAAGAAAAGCGGTTTAATGACAACAGACGCATCATGGTGGTTTCATATCCTCGCAGACGGCGATAAAATCGTTTCGATACTCGTGTTCCCGGTAATCGAGCTTCGTATAATGGTAGACGATTTACTCAAAAAGGGCGATGCCAAGCTGGTCAGGGGCGGCGATTATAACGCAAGCGAAATCGCGCTCATACCTATTAATAGTGTATACAAGATGTCTATTTGCTCGGTAATAAATTCAGACTAGCCATTTTAAAGATTTATATACGATAATGAATAATAGTTACATGATTAGTATGGCGTCTGACAGTTATTTAGCCCCTGGCAAAGGGGCCATCATAGGCATCGTTGCAGGTATAGGGATACTGGCCGCTGCCGGCATTGCAACGGCAGTTGTCCTTAAAAAGAGAGGAGCAGCCACACAGGGCACATCACCCAACATTGACGAAATCAAACAAAAAGACGAGCCTATACGCGACGCAGGCGGAGCTGACAATTTAAAAATTAAAATGCTACCGTGGTCCAACGCTATATTTGCGGTTATCCCAACACCTGACCCGTCCATCTCATGGAACACGGCACCCGTGTCACTTGCAGGCGGCAAGAGAGCCGCATTCGACGAGCTTGACACATACCTGTTCCAGCACAGCGCCGAATACAAGGATATACTTGCAATCAACAAGGTCCCTGCCTTTGCAGGCTCTACGCAAATGGTATCCATGAAGCCAATTGACATCGGCTCATATATGCTCGCATTAAAAGTATCATGGCGTGACGAGGGCCAGGACTATACAGACGCAATGCGACAGGCCGACAGCCAAAAATACAAGAATACGTGGCTAACGTTGGCACCACAGCCCAAAACAGGAGGCAGTTCACCTGTCAAGGCCGTTAAACCTGAAGACATGCATATTGGAACACCAATAGCAAACCCATGGTTAAGGTATGAATGCCGTATAGGCGGTAAGAAGCCGGATAACGTGCCTGGCACACTCGACTCGTGGGGTCCTGTCGGAAGCTACAACCCGATAATGTGGCGGCCGAACTACGGTTTCCTGAAAAACCTATTATGGGACAAGACATGGGAAGGACCTATTTTCAGGATTAAATACATGAAGAGCCCGAACCTCATCATGATGTTCCAGGCAAAGTTTAGTGACAACCCTGGCAATACCTGGACATTAAACTCCGAGACGGTCGGGGTAGAGTTATATGGTTGGCGCTCAAAGATGCACCCAATCAGCCAGATTTCCGAGCTACGCAAGGAAATCATAGCAAATGAGAACACATGGAACAACTGCGGTTCTGAAACATGCTCATTCAAGTATGACGGAGCACATGGCACAGGCGTAGACAGGTTAATAGACAACGTCCTGAACCAGATACAATACCACTTCAACTCAAACATATTCAGAGGATTTTAAAATGGTATTAGGCGAAGTAACGAAAGACGTGGCCGAAAACGTCAGAAAGATGAGCAAGAAGAAACTAATCATCCTCGTAATCGGCATAGGCGCAATCGCATACTTCATACTGGCTACTCAAAAAACAGCGATACCCAACAGTGTAGTAACAGTGGCAAACGGTTATGTAAACAATCAACCGCATGACCTATGCGTAGACGCTGTAAATGTTGACCATCAAATCTTCCCGCCAAAGTTCGGAATGCAAGTACATTACAAACCGTGTGCAAGAAGTTCTATCGTTACAGAGTAACAAAATATCGCGTTTATACGGCTCGATTTGGCTCTTTAGAGCTTGCACCCCGCGAAGTTGAGCTTGCTCAATTTGGGAGAGCGAAGCGAACCGCTTATTCTTTGTTAGATAATGTTTTTAGGAGGTCTGAGTAGACAGCTCCACACCTTTGGCAAATATTTATGCTTACTAATTTAACACCAAGTGCATCTTTCAATTCAATAATGTCATGGTTGTTTAACATATCTGGATTATATTTTTTATGTCCAAATAACAAACACTTTAATTTCATAGTTTCCTCCTAAAAATTTCATCTAACTGATTGCGGATATGCGAAGTCTGACTTGTCAGATTTGGATGAGCTTTGCGAATCGCATAGCCGCTTGTTATACTCAGCCAAAGGCGTAGTTCCGGTCACGGCCTGTTTTGTGTCAGGTGGGGTGTGCATAAATGATATGATTGTGAATCTCGGTGGGCACACACACATTTCAACGGGTCTAAGACATCCTATACATTCCTCAATTGATTTTTCGACCCTTTTTAAATGCTTACATTCTTTACATACATAATGCCCGTCACTTTCGCATTCTCCACCCACCCCTATATATCCGTAAGTCTGGCAATGCTCATACTTTTCACAGTCAGGATGTGGCCCCAAATCCTGTTTAGTATCCATCGTATCCAGATGTTCTTTATTCCACCGCCTTATTTTATTGCAATCGTCACAAATACATTCTGCGTCTGATATGTCTGCTTTTGCACCGCAATCATCCACACATTCGCAAAAGTCACAATCCATTTCTATCCCACAATCTACACAGAACGCCATCTTAATCCTCTCCTATTTTTCTATCTATTTTACAAGTATAACATATCGCATCTTCTGGCCTGTTCGTGTTACCACAGTTTTGACATTTCCACCATCCAGTCCCACCTAATACTTTAATCATTAGGGACACCCCTCGTTCTTGCCGTCAGTGGACAATCATTATCTGTAACCTGCTTGATTCAATCATGTATAAAGTATTAATACTTTACATCAAACTATCCATACCTTCCGGGACGATTATTATCTGCGTATTATCCTTCTTTACCCCAATCAGCCTCGCAAGACCACGGTTATCCTCATTGCATCTGTGTATGGCCGAGCAACAGGTTTTAGCGCACTCGACCAGTATCTCATCAAGTGTCCTATCGTCCTCGTCTTTACCTTCTTCTTCGAACCGTGTTCCGCACATTACACACGTATAGACCATCTGAAATATCATGACCAGTCCACCTCTACCATCTCATATTTGGCACCCTTAAAAACCCACGCAGACGTTTGCGGCTCGTAATTTGCGTTCGTTTGCATCCTATGTTTCTCATGTATAGCTTCTGACCGTTTCTTGTATACCTTCAATACCTTCGTATTGCCTTTATGATGCCTAACCAGAACGTGTGCCTTACCATCCGAGTCAAATAGACCGTTATCAAACAACTCGGCCAATGCCGAGAAGAACTCTGTCCAGCTCCTGCATCGCAGTCTCATTTTCAATTCCTTCATCTTCCAATGAAGTTCGTCTGGCAGATTAACCTGTAAGTTCATATGAACACCTATCAAATCATATAACATAATATGTATTTATAGATTACTGTTATTCATTCTTGTTGTAAAACCACCGCAATACATTGCCTTATTGTGCCGAGATATCGATTTGTCCTTATCACAGGCAATCATCAAATCGACTTCTCCGTTTACATGCACAATCCAATTATCCTTACATTTCGGACAAAGCCACTTATCATTATACAATACCTTGCAACGCATGCAAAAAATCGAGCCGTAATGACAGTCCCTACAATGTATCTCGGGTATGAATAGTGTCATAATTTGAACTCCGTAGTCATAATTTGAACTCCGTAGCGAACGTAGCCACCTTCCTCTTACACCATGGACACGGTTTATCATCCTTCCATCCGTCTTCACACTGACCACACGGCTGAATCTCTATCTCGGATAGTTCTTTCTCTAGTATCCCCATCCAAAATTCTTCGATACCGCCCTCAATATTACTATCTAATTTCTTTATGAGTAAACGCATCTCTTCGACGTGCGCGTTTCGTACATAGCTCGGGCGCCATGGTATGACCTGTTTATCCCACGCACAGCATCTCTAAGCATATCATCCAGTATGGCTCTTTGCATTCGCGATAGGCTAATCATCTTACCGCATGCCTCTGTAACCCGTCAACGTCCACAGGCGCCTCACGAACGGACATCCAATCGTATCCTTACCCTTCAGGTCCTCCCAGCATTGAACGTCTGCATAGTGAATAATACTATTAATCATAGGTATCGCCCACCAATCACTGTATCTACGTCCATTCTCCTTATCATGACCATCCATCATGAACGCACCGGTTGATAGACCCGCAAAATCAAACGTCAAGTACATGACAAATATGCCATGACTACCGTCCATACCGAGAAACGTCCTCTTAATCTTAACCTTCTTCTTCTTTAATACCATAATATCATTTCCGGGATTTTCTAATCTCATCAAGGTTTTTTGGAGCCGTATTCCGATAGCCATAATAGGATATCCTGCCACACCATTTACTGTCTAAATCATCAGGGTCTGGGATTACGATTTCTTCGATACCATCAAAGTATTCTAAATATTCCTTATCCTGATACCATTTAGTTTGGAGCTCTACCTTTTTAACATCCTTTTCAAGGTCGGAAATCTGGTCAAGTAACCTCCCAGCACATTTAATTCCTACTTCTTCTATAACCTCGTCAGAAGTAAAGTACTGACCCTTGTGCTCCTTCAAGAACGCAAATATCCGTGCCTTACGTTCCTCCTCTTTCTTAATTATCTTTTTAAGTTCCTTTCTAGTCTTCATTCTCTCACAACCTGAACAGCATACCCATATCCAAATAATCGTTAACTATAACCGCATGGTCAAACGCCAGTTCGGGCAGCTCGGACATGCTAAACGTTTCCACATCCTTTGCATCGTCACCCGCTTTCAATTCGCCTCCGGTATGTTTCAGGACAAACGCAACACTAATCGTGTTCCTCGGGTCGCGGCTCGGTTCTGAGTAGACACCAATCATCTCAACAACGACCGTGTCGATACCTGTCTCTTCCTTAACCTCACGAACAACTGCCTCTTCAACCGTCTCACCAATGTTGACATATCCACCCGGGAACGCCCATTTATCCTTGAACGGTTCGTTCAATCTCTTGATTAGAACGAGCCTGTCATCAACCGTCACAAAACCGTCTACCGCAATGCTCGGCCTCGGCCCGTATTCACCGCATTTATCGCATTTCGTCGCCTCTGTAGCCTTCAGCATAATATCACATCTTGAACTTATGCAATTTATGCAACCCCCGTTTGAAAACGGGGGATTCTTGTTTCACAACCAGAACTTATGTCCAACCTGGTAGGTGAACACAGAGGCCCCAGCTCCGCAAGCTTAACTTCGGGTGGTCCCCACCCTAGCTTTTCAAATGCCCGTTTGAGTATGTTGACACTGGCATTCAAGTCCCTGTCAATCAAAAAATTGTTAGTGTGTGTCGAACAAGTGAAGATTCTGTCTGACAGAGATATCTTGTGCAGTGCCCCGCATACCGAGCATTCTTGAGAAGTATTCCTTGAATTAACTTTTACCACTATCTTACCAGCTTCTTCCGCTTTGCAAGAAGTGAATCGTATCAACATGCCCCAGGACCCATCCAGAATAGACTTTCCGAGACAGCGGTTCCTGACCATGTTCTTGATTTTCAAATCCTCGTACGCTATCAGGTCAAAATTGTTAACGAGATACCGTGATACCTTGTGAATATAATCATCCCGCTGTCGAGCCAACTTTCGGTAGCCCCTGTTCAGTTTGAGTATGGCCTTCTCACGGTTACTGCTCCCCTTGACCTTCCGCGAGACGTTATCCCCTCCCTGAAGGAAGGGGTTTTAGAATCGCATTTCTGATAAAAGATTTAAATAGCATTAAGAGTAATTGTATAATAAGATGTAATCAATAGATTGATTATTTCAAGTGGTGAAAATCATGACCGGCAGCGTTTTCAGTCCCGATTACGAACCTGAGATATTCAAGAACGAATGGGCATTTCCGGGTATTACATCCCAGAGACTAGAGTCTCCGGCAGGCAGTGTGTTCAGCCCGGACTACGAGCCTGAGATATTCAAGATGGAATGGTCATTCCCATATATTTCAAACATTGAACCCGTGAACCCTAACTGGCCTGCAGCGAACCCGCCAAAGGAATACGTATCGAATGTTGAACAGGCAGTAAAGGAACAACCTGCACCGCCTACGCAGGCGACGGCTTCTATCGCAGTTGTTGAACAGATAAAGTCGAACCCGTGGTCAAAGGCATTGCCTATTATCGGTATTATTGTTGCAGGTGTCATTGTCTACTATGTTTTTATTCGGAAAAAGTAGTATAATAACGTTTATATACCCCTGACACATATAGTCTATCGGTGATAGGCATATGTTATTAAGCACTAACGAGGAGGGATACCCATAGGACATATGTATCCCGAGAGTTTGAGTAAGCACTTTGTTCGGCATCTCTACGCAAAGGGCAATCTATCGAAACAGGAGTTCATCGACTATGCCGTTAAGAAAGGTTACGGTCTTAGTTGTGCAGAAGCATTATACAAGGACGATTACATGATAGATATGGGCATGGGCTTTATTTTGATGTGGTTGATGTATGGCGGCACTGACGGCCAGAATGTCGGCAAAGGCGGTATCATCGAGCCTGCTCTTGACGATATGGACTTTGAGGCCGTCACGATATTCAAAAAATGGGAAAAGTCTGTTGCCGAGGACAACTGGGATATTATGTCCGAAGAAGAATGGGAAATGTTTGCTAAGGTCGTTAAATGGCGCTTCGCTCCAGGCTGGAGAAATAAGTATAAAACTATAACGCACCTTGGTTACGTTTGTCTTTAATCCCACGCAACCTTTTCTTTCTTTTCTTTACGCGGAAATACGTATCCGTCACACTTGGCACACCTAAAATAATCGTTCTCCTTGACTAGAGAGCCTTTACAGTGTGGACACTGTGTAATAACAGACATAGTATCGCCTGCGTAGAAAAAAGCAGGTAGGAAAAACCTACCTACTTCTTTCGTCTGCCGAGCTTCCTTGGCTGCTTCTGGCGGCCTGGAGCGAGCTTGTAGACAGTCCTCATAACGCCATTCTTATCCTTGACGCGGACCTTTCTGAATGATGAGTTGCCCTTTCTCTTTCCGCGGGTTTCCCATCCTTCCTTGCTCGAACTCTTGGTCTCCGAATATCTGCCTTTCTTGTTCCTTCTTGATACCATAATATTCACCGATTGTAATATTATCCATCATCGTATTTAAATCTTTAATTTGGTGGTCTTATGAAACGTGGTAGCGCTCCCACACTTACACTTGATAATGACCTCCTTTCCGGTAGGATAGTATATATAAAAGCGTTTCACGTCTTCGCCGCACTTATCACATCTCTTATTGACCATGCAATCATTCCGGTTCAGGCAGGCATACCCTGTTCCTGTTGTTGCAGTAACTCAAGGGTAATGGCCTTGTCAATTACCTCGCAAAGGAATGAAATCTCAACATAGGAGTAGGAACTGTTATCCCTGTCATCCACGGGCACAGGATTATTGTTCCTGACCTGTATCCTGAACCGTTCCGATGGATAGATAGCAAAAGGTTCCTTGAATATCAGTATCTTGCTCGTATGACCGCCGCAATCCGACATATCCTGCTGGTCACACGTCAACTCCGGCCTTGGATTATTGAATATGGCAAGGGGAATAAAATTATCACGCATTATTTGATGTCGTCCCTTGAACAGTAACAGGTCAAGGGCCTCTCCCATTCCTGGCCTGGGATTGCAGCAAACAGGCAACGCAAGATAATCTTCCGGTCTTGTAGAAGGAATGAACACGTCCTGAATATCGGTGAAAGTAAACTCGGAAGTACCGTCATTGTCTATATCACCAATATTAACCGCTCCATCCTGAATCCTGCAATACAATCCATAGATATTCATCTGCTCGTCCGGACCCATGCCTGGCCATATGTCTATAAACTGGCTTGTCTGTCCTGCCTGGACAGCTACCTTTTCGGTTATTATAAGGGGTTGGTTATTTTGATTAACCATAACATATCTCCCTCGGCTCGGGTATTAGGGTATTATCCCCGCATTTGAGCTATGGCCTGCTCCTTTCGCAGCTGGTCATAGTTTACAATTTCACCATTCAGAGCAATATCGATTTTCGACCATGTGTCGAACTCAGGCTCAGCGGGGTTGTTGTTCTGTAATCTTATATACAGACGCTGGCTCCAATTGACCTTTACCGGAGTAGAGAAAGGCAGGGTCTTGTCGAGCTTTGAATGCACGACACCCATGTTGATTACCTTCGACGGAACAGGGTTGTTCCCAACTATAATCTCAAGGCTCAGGTCTGTCCATGTTCGTGGGTTGCAGCAGAGCGGCAACGTAACAAACAATGGGTCTGGCTCGGCGCTATCATCTGGCCTTGCCGGATTGTTTTCAACAGGGATATAAACTGGTTGAATATCCGACCATGTTCTCCTGTTGTTAGGTGCCGGAAAGTCATCATTCGGACCTATATCGAGGTATCCTGTGTATATATGACAGTATATTGCATATATGTTCATTACCTCGGGAGCTGCCATCTGGTGGAACAGTTCAATATCGTCTGTAGATGTGCCTGCCTGTAACTCGATATTTTCGCTCAATACGATAGGCTCAGGATTTTGATTAACCATTGGTTTCACCTACATTTACACTAATGCGTATATTCAATTCTTTATTATAGTATTTAAACTTAACAGAATAGAACCGACGCATTGTATACGTTATCATTTCAGAAAAATCAAGTTTATATACTATAAACGATAATAATTAAAGCACAATACACCCGTTAAAAGAAATAATCAACATATTTGATTGTATATTTAACACTGATTTCGAGGTGATATCAATGGTCAACAAACCTAAAAAAGAGAAGGGTATGACCCTTACGAAATACGGATTCGGCAGGCCGAGTGGCGGCCGGTTCTACCTTCCTCTGGGCGACGGTTACTGCAACTTCTATGATAGAGAAACCGGATTCAACGCAATTCTAAGAAAGGACGATGGAACGATAGTAAGAACGAAATACCGTGATGTCACCCGCGAAGAAGATATGATTCAGGACTTCAGGAATCTGGTTAAAGAAGAGCTAGGCTTTGATATACTAAACGAAGAAGATTCTGATATCGAAGAACCCGCTCAGGAAGAACCAGAACCGGAAGAACCCATTGATATAGATAATGCAGAAGAGGTTATCCTTTCAGAAGAATTCTGGGAAGGCAAGCTCACGGAGAACGAAGAACTCGAAATCGAAGAACCTGAACCCGAGCCGGTAGAATTGGAAGAAGAATTTGAACCTGCTATACCCTACGAGGAGATTGACGATATGATGGACCCTATGTTAGTCGAGGCTGAGAACGAAGATGAGGAACGCGAGATTTTCCTTGCAGCGCCTACGGATGAGGATGGCGATTACGACCTTATCAACATGCCGGATGATGATGAAGACAAGTTTCCAAGGCTCGACCTGGATATAGAAGAGTTGCTCGAGGAACTGGAAGAGAACCTCGATTCAAACGAAGAAGAGGAAGAATTCAAGGCACCAAGTGCTGTCGAGGACGTGAACAACAGGCTCACGGCCGCATCCGAGGCACGTAAGTTTCAGCCGTTGAATTCGTATCCTGAGTTCCCGTTTGGAGATGGTGAAATCATCAAGAATAGCAAGAACTGGGATTATGACGCTTCAGAGGACGTGGAGGTTGACCTTCTAAATATCGTCAGGTCAAAGGACGGCAAGCATCTCGTAAAGAAAACGGAAACAACCGTTTATGGTGTCGAGGAGCCTAAAGACCTGTTCAAGAAGAGACCGAAGCTCCCGATACCAAAGAACATACCTGCACCTGTCATCGTGGTCGCAGCCGCTGTTGTTGCATTGTTCTTGTTTAGCAAGGTCGAGAAGACGAAGATATACTGACATTATTTAATATTGTAGTATATTCAACACCCAGTCTCATATCAATATATTCCCTATTTTTAGTGAAAATAGGAATGTTATTATCTATAATCCATTTACTGCGCTCTACATCGCCCTCGAAATGCTCGTTCTCTACGTATTCGGAATATACTACCTTGACTACACATCTACCACGTTTGAGATAACTTGGCAGTTTTGCCCAGTTCTGACCTTTCTGATGCAGAAGTTCATGCACATCGCCTACGTTCTTGCCGTGTAGTTCTTTATGCGAGTAATACGCCCGGGCAAACATCTGAACTGAGTTACGCTGCCAATCTTGGCTTCTCCATATATAGTAGTTGACAACCTCATCCTTTGGCAGAACAAAACAACGTGAATCGAACATAATCGGCTTCTTCTTTGCTTTTTTGTTGAAATCCTCGTCATACGCTGCGAACTGTGTGGCTAGCGCAGATGCGCGCGATGCGGTAATCGAACAAATCTTCTGTATCTGGTTATCAAACCATGCCGACGAGTCGGGGTTCTGATACATTAGTATGTTAATCTCATCGGACTGGACATATGCGAACCGGCAGTTCTGCATGTCCTCACAGATACCAAGCGCAACGTGGTTCATCATCCGTATGAGGTCCTCGTCGAACGGTTTATCGAACCCGCGGCAGAAGGTGTGGAACGCCCTGCCGTCTATCCGCATGATAACAGGTAGGTTCTGTGGCAGCTTAATCTTCTGCTCGTAACCCCTCATTCTTTTATCGAGCGGGTGCTTGCCCATGTCCATATCGGATACGTCCAGGTCATCTTTCATTGTATTTCCTCTGTGATTATGAACCATTTTCTGTCTACTTGCTCGGCATAGCCCATCTTCTCCAGGGCTTCGAGTATCGTAGAGATACCGTTGAACTCGTCTACCTTGTAAACATTGTTCGATATCAGCTCGCCGGTTCCTTCCTGAATACCCACGATTTCGTGGATATTCCCGTCTTTAAGTATTACAACATCAAAATAATGTACCAGTAAACTACGCGGTATACTTCTCTCGATATCTGCTACGAAGTGCTTTAAATCCTTGTGGAAGTTGCTGTGATACACCGCAAAATACTTCGTGGCGTATTCTACATACCTTTCTTTCGTTACCTCTTCTCTCATATTATCGCCTCGTAGATTGCTTTTGCAATCTCTTTCTTGCCTGTTACCGTTTGCCAATTATCTTCACCCTTTTTAACAATGAAACCCATATGCTCCCCTGCCTCTTTCATCATTTCCTTGTCATTTGCGAACACTATATCCGAACCTACTCGGCGTCTTGTATGCGGCAATTCCGCCGGTTATCCCAAATATTATCTTACTCATTTTGCGCAAGCCCCCTGCACCCCATTACTCCAGGCCGTTTCGTGTCGCCGTCCTTCACCAACAGAACAGGCGAAAGCACGTCGGTTCTATCTGGAACGGCAAGTCTAACACGCATAGATACGAGATAGTATATACCATCTTCCTGCGGCGGTAACCCTTCCACCTTTCCACCCTTCGCCTCGCGGTAGATGGTAACGTCTGCGGTGCCCTTATGCGTAGGTAATTTAAGGATGTGCGACTTGTTCCGCCGTATATCGACCCGTGCAACGTCACCGCTTGGCGCAATAGAAATTATTTTATGATTACCTGTATTGTCAAATATGTCTATCCAGTGCGGAGTAAGGTTAATAATCATTTTCCACCATCTTCTCCCAGTGTTCATTAATATTCTTTGACCTGTTCGTCTTTGGCTCAACTGGCCAGTAATATCCTTCGAACGCTTCGATATCTGGCCATAACCTTGAATAATGCTCCGAAAATTTCCGTATTAAATTGGCTCTATGAGAGATATGAACACGCATATCACCGAGCCATTGAGGATAATTAATTTTATCTTTGTCAATATTGAACAACTGCAGGTTATTATTGTATCCACGGTTTACCCATTCGATGATTGCACAATTGGCATAGTGTTTCAGAGCATCTTCATATCCCATCCACATCCGTACGGCAGGATGGTTTGACCAGCCGCCGCCATTACGAATTGTATTGAGTATCCCAACGGCCTCGATTCTTTGTTTGCCAAGACGCTTATAATCAAGACATTTTATGGACTTTTCAAAATTGGAATAAGGTATAAACGTATTAATTCCTATCACCAATGAACTATATATTTGGCATACTTTATATAGTTTTTGATGTTGTCTTGTAAAGAAAAAGGTAGGGCACAGAAAGGAAAGGAGAGGAGATAATTCACAATTTTCCCAAAATATATAATGGAAAGGGGGAGAGTGATGATTTAAAAGGTTTCCCTCGCTATGCCCGTAAGAATATACTATGATACAAATATTTAAACATTGCCCCGTATTTAAATATACGCCGTTCGTGTGTTGAGAACATATGTCATCCCAAAGGTATATATATGTATTATAACTAATAATCTATTATAAAGGTAGTGATTACTATGCCCGACTATACCGAGTTGAAACGGCTCCTTAACGGGCCTTATACGGCCGTGGATGATGTCAAGCCAAAGAACGATTTTGAGGTTGGCATCTATCTAAAGTTACCATACTACATTGATAACCTGATTAATGTCGGGATTATGTGTGTAGGCAGGTACGAGCTGACGGGGAACGGGAAATCGACCGTTGCCGAGATAATAACGGATAACCTCGATAATATACTCGGGTCGCTTGAATGGGCAGACGACCTTCCCGATGATATAATAAAGAGAAATCTTGTCTACAATTTTGTGTTCGTGTCGGATAATCATCAGTATTTTACAACGTCTCATGGCGTATACAGACGAAGTGACGACAGTATACTTGCGGTCAGGAACTGGAAAACCGAGATGAGAACATATTTCCTCCGGAACCCGCCACGGGGTTATTTGTTGTCAGATGAGCTGGCCGCATCGAAGTTCGAAATAACGAATATGTTCAATACCACAAAGGAATTAACCAACTGGTTCTTTCCATTGTATGCATGGACAGATGTCGAGGGCGTGTATAGAGGCGATACAACGTTCATTGCAGACGTGAACGCTGATAGGGTAATGGTGCCTGACCTGTTCTGCTCGCAGGTCGGTACCGTGGAACTAATGCCAGTATACGTGAAGGCAAAGGGCACGCAGACCAATTATCTATCAAAAGCGTTATGGTATATCCTTAACAGCATATTCCCGTCACAGAGGGACAATGATAATGTACTTGCAAAGAAGGTCAAGTTTGTCAAAAATTTCGGCAACAAGAAAGAACTCGGCGAATATACCAACCTCGATATGGTTGCGAAGATTGATTACTGGAAGGGTAAGGTATTACGCGTAGTTTACCTGCGCGAGGGCACGCAGCCAATAAACCTTCAGATTGGGGACACCATGGACGACGGGTCAAGGGTCGAGAAGTTCCTCGTAGGACACCCGCAGGACGTTTGGTATCCGTTATCATTAACAACGTTTGATACGGATTTCAGGCAGAAAAAATATTATCTTGCCGAGGGCGAGGCACAGAAGCCGGGCAAGATACTAAGTAGTGACGTTGATATAATACGCGAAGAAGAGTTTGCAAATATTCCGGCAAACGGCTGTGTCGTAAAGTTCAAGATTGTGAGCAATGACGGTACCGAGGAAAACTTTGACGAGTTTGCGTTGCTTGGCGACCATGTATCTATTAAGGACCCGTCTGCATTACCGCTCGGGAAGTCGTCAGATTTCTATAAGGACACGGAAAATATGGCGGCGTCCAAGCCAAAGGACATTATCATAGATAACCTGTCGGTACAATACTTCGAAGGCGATAAGATAGTCGAGGAGAACTACACATCGTTCGAGATGACGGCTGATAACAAATATCTTATCAGGCGCATTATGATACAGGATTTTGACGATAACCTAAACCCGAAAAGTATAAAAATCGAGACCGACGGTACAAAATCAATCGAGTTCAGGATGGGTTTTGCAAAGGACGATACCTTCTGGAACGCTATCAGGTATACCGTACCGTCAGACGACGACCTGAAAAAGCTAGAGGACGAATACGGCAAGATAGGTGAACAGATGGAGAAGAAGGCCGAAGTGTTCAGGAAGGACATCAAGAAATGGCGTACCGGCATACAGCAGGAGATATACGAAGATGTCAAGAGCTTCGTCAAGATATCGGGCAAGGATGGTATATCCGGTATCACGATGATTAATTTCGAAGACCTGGATGAAGGCAAGGATGTTACGTTAAAGGGGGTGTCCAAGTGACGGCAGAGGACGTTTATGCCGTGGATTATGATAGAGACGCATTGTTCAATGACCTTGAAAAGCGATTTGCATTAGAGACGAATCTCAAGGAACAGGGCAAGAAACGAAAGGATATCAAGAATAAACTCGAGGAAAAGGGTCTATCTGATGACAGGTTGATGGACAAATACGATATCACAAAGGGAACGCTAGGTAGTGCATACTACAAGTGGAAGCAAGAACATGGCGAGGTCAAGACCGATAACGAACCAGAGCCCGAGCCCGAGAAAGAGGAAAAACCCAAAAAGGAAACAAAGGTCAAAATAGAGTCCGAGGAGGGTTACTTCGATATCAGTGGCCAGGTGTTTGCACATATGGTATCCGACAAGACCGAATCGGCATCAATCACCGTAAAGAAAGTTGACGACGATTTTATATTGTTCACGCCAATGTTCGGCATAGGTTTCATACCGTTGTCGGTATACGGTCAGGCAGTTGGCAAGGAGTTCTGGGTAAACAATCAGCGGTTAACGAACGCGCTCGTCATTGGTTATGACCTGAACGACATCGGTGTCGGCCTGAAAAAGATGCTGATAGAGAAACCGGATATATTTCTTAAGCGTGTCCCGAAAGCGCAATACGCTAGTGCGGTTCAGAGAGCAACCGATGTTGTAGACATCATCCGAAAGAACGGTAAGGCGTTACCGGATTTTATCGAAAATGCAAATGATGATGTAGTCGATATTCCAGGAGGCTCGGCAACGCGCGGTATTTCCTCACAGACCACGAAATATGGCAACCTTACAAAGGACGACATAAAGAAATATCTGGATTTCTTTGAGGACGAGATTTATGCCATGAACGAGACCGACGATAAATGGGTGGTCGTTACGAACAGCAGAGACGGCGCTGACGGTAAAAAGATATTCCTGGCGTATGCTGATATAGTCGAGAGATTACGTATATATCACATTCATATGCTATACATGGACTATCTAAACGATGTGGCAAAGACGAGCATTGAAAAAATGGCGAAAAAACTGGGATTCCCTTTGCCCATCAACCCGCAGCCTGACGAGGGCGAGGGCGGTAGCATTACACATGAAATGGTTAACAACCTCGTAGACGAGTTCTACAAAGAGGCTGAAAAACTATCACCTGTTGAGGGTATCGTCCCGCAGGACATTCGTATCTGGTTATATTTCAAGTATTTCTGGACATATAAAATGGGCAATATCGAAACCGGTCTGTTCAGCCTTATCGCAATGGGCAAGAAGTTCGTCGAGAAAGACCATAAAATAGGCGACGAGAAAAAGGACGAGCTTGTTGATTGGTTCTACCATTCGCCTTCATGGACGTTCATAATCAATATCGTAAACGCTATCACAGAGGACGATTATAAGCCGGTTGAATCGGCATTACTCCAGCAATGCGAGATTTGGGTCAAAAACATAGACGTATTCGGAAAGGACCTTCTATGATAATAGAAAAAAAATTCGTTATAGCCGCAGTCGGTATTGCGGTCGCTATCGTAGTCATTATTACAATAGTACGCAGGCGTAACCGGTTTGACGTAAGGCTTGCGACATATAACGGTAAGCACAAAGACGACCCGAAAATAAAAGAGTTCCAGAAAAGGTTTCCGGGCATGGTCGAGAAGGCCGTGAATAAGATAGTGAAGGAAACGGGGTTCAAACGACCACCGTTACGTGTTACGTTCACGCTGGATGACGAGTTCGACGCAGACCCGTTCCTGTCGCCGTCCGCTGGTATGGGGTGTCAGAAGATACCGTTCCTACCCAGGAATGGCGAGAACTGCAACAGTTATGATATCCGGCTCGGCTCGCAGAACATTGTCGATGGGTTTAAAGGCAGGACAAAGGTAGACAAGACAATCGTACACGAGCTAACGCATGTATTCATGTATTATTATATACCTGATATGGATAATAAGCCAGAATATTTTATCGAGGGTTGGCCTATACACATTGCCGGTCAGGAAAAAGAGATTCGCAGGACTATCCGTAATAACGATGAAGATGCCGATAACGAGTATGAATATAAGGACGGCGAGATACACGTAGATAGCTACGATAAGATTATGGACGGGTTCCACGAGCATTTTGACGAATGCAAATCCATGCTGAATATGGCATAGACTACTTTTTGAGTAATACCATTAGACCGATAAGTACCGCTATGATTATGATTATTCCGATTACACCGAACACGACATATTGCATTGTTTTCCGGGTCTCAGCGATTGCCATGCCAGGTTCCCAACCAAATATGCCAGAGTAGTGTTGTTCTGTAGCCGACGGTACCGGAGGTTCAGCAAACTTCGGAGCGAAGCTACTGCCTACGTATGACGACTCGGGGTTGAAGAACGGGTCGTAAAATGGTGTGCTCTGAATCGTGTCTGCATATGTATAATCAAAGTCTGGATACATATTATTCATCCTCCCTGGATTCCTTAAAACGCTTGACAACCGCAACAATACCTATCGCCAGTATAATTGCGCCGATTATCAGTATTGGCGCCATCACTAGCATACGCATAGTCGAGGCACCTTCCGTAATAGACGTTCCTATAAAACCACCTGCATACTGTTGAGGTTGACACGTCGGGCATCCGTAATTTTGATAGTTCATCATAATTCTTCCTCCATTACAAACTCTTCTTTCTCAATCTCTACCGGTTCTTCCTCAATCTCTACCGGTTCTTCCTCAATCTCTACCGGTTCCTCTTTTTTAACGGTCTTCTTTTTCTTCTTTTTCTTCTTTTTCAATTTCTTTACAATGACCGCTACTATTATTATGGCAATTGCAATTGCAGCCGCACCGCCGACAAGTAGTGGAATCATCGTCATGAACTGCAACGTTTTCATGCCCTCTCCGAATATCTGGAACGGTGCCATGATAGCGCCCATAATGCCGCCAAGGACACCGCCAATAGCTCCTTTGATGCCCGAGCCGATAGTTGATAGGCCACTGCCTATACCGGAAAACACGCTCCCGACACCGCTTTTAATGCCACTGCCGGCACTACTGGCGATACTTCCAAACCCGCCCCAGCCTGTCGTTTCCTTGATGCCTGAGTACGCGCCTCCGGCAATATCGCCGGGCGACCAGTCGGATATAGTGCTTGTGGTCTTCTTAAAGTATTTACCAGGTGACCAGCCGCCGATACTGAACCCGTAGTATTCCACAGGGTCAGACCAGTTCTCAGGTGGTACGTGCGGTTCGTAGCTCAATGGCCCGTGGTCGGGTCCACCATTCTTGTATGTGTATCCATACATATTTCTTCCTCCAATCACTCGATTGGTTATTTCTTCTTGCCGAGCATCATAATCCCGACCAATAGTAATGCAAACGCAACACCGCCGCCTACCACGTAGAGCCACGGTTTGTTTGCCTTTACGATACCCTTAACGCCTTCTTCCTCAACCTCTGTTGAGAACGTGTGTACCTCGTCAATCTTTGGTATCGTTGAAACCTTTCCTTTGTTCTCGCCTTTCGGTACCGGTTTCTCCCAGTACTCGAACGGTTTGTACGCTATCTTCTGCTCTTCGTGCGGTGAATACGGCGGATACGGGTTGTAATTCACATCGAAGTTCATGTTATCCTTCTTTACTGACTGCATCCGCAACCACCTCCGTATCGTTCACGTTCCGAGATATGTTCTTCCCAGAACATTTCGGATTCCGGTATCGAACCAGTCTTTTTACCCCAGTACTTGTTCGCAGATTTGATGGCGAAGTATGATATAACGACAGTGATGACGACAGTACCGAGCATAACGGAGCCGGCTACCGGTAGGGTTACCCGTTTCTGGAGGAATCCGGGATAGTAGTCGGACATTGCGTTATATTGGTATCTGCATCCACACGTGTCGCACATTTTTTCACCTATGCTTCTATCATAGTTCTTGGATGACTATGCCGGGTTCTGCTAATTCATACATGAGGGGTGTCTTGAGTCGTGTATATCGCTCGTTGCAAAGGTTATTCACAATATTGATGATGTATGTCCATGCAGGGGAATGTAAGAACCACTTGACCTTCGTGTCCTTTCTATGATTCTTTATGTTGCATGTCGGGGTCTTGCATTGTCGTACATACTTCTTCAGGCCATCATATATTGCCTTGAATACATTCCCGTGTACGTACCACATATATTTGAAGAACAACCATATCTTAACGTCGTTGTATTGCACATCGGGGTCAATAGGTTCGATATAATCCAGATATCTATCGATAAGGTTATCGACCTTTTCAAATGTGATATCCCCGCCTTCACCTTCGTCAGGCTGTGGGTTAATCGGCATCTGGAAACCGAGTTTCTTGGCGAGTGAGTCGATTGACACGCCAGATTTTTTCTCGAGTTCATCCATGTATAGCATATGTTTGTAATACAAATTGATGTCGTCTAGTATGCCTGCGAATGAATGAAGCGATTGGCGTCCGCTTTTGCCGTCTCGGCTATTCGTGACTGTAACCCATCTCGTATCGTCCTCGTTCATGGCATAGATTTCACCACTTCCGAAGAACCCGAGATATGTGTTCGCTATCTTTTGAGCGTCTTCGAACATATCTGGTGGCGGCGGTGGACCGGCAGAATACGATAATGCTCTTTGTGTTTGTGTTCTCTTCCAGAACACAAATAGAACTGCGCCCGCAAGTGCGAGTATGATAATCGAACCGTAGCCGATGCCCATGAACGTGCCTGCACCGTAGTAGTGTTTCTTACCGCAACCGGAATAGTACTGAGGTGGAATGTTTGTTCTGGTAACTGCCGGAACATAAACACCGTCGGTATACGCCGTATCGGGCACGTAGACAGGTTGCGACTCGAACGGGGTGTCATCTTTCTTCTCGGCTGGAACATAAGTTGGGTAGACCTGGTTCTGATACGTAATAGGTTCACCACGGAACTTGATGTTCGGTCTGTGAATTGTAGGGCCTTTCAACATTTGAAATCCCCCTACTCGCTGCCGTAGAGCATATGCCTGTTTACAACGTCTACAATCGGATAATCGCCATAGCCAAGCCTTCTCATCTCAGACGGAGATAGGCCAAACTTGGTTGCAACATAGCTAGGGTCGGTGCCCTGCTCGAGGTCGGCAAGTGCATCGCCCTTGACATGTGAGAACGGGAGGTCGCCCTTGTTGCCGAACTTGGGTCGTGTGATTGTCTCGGCATCTCTTGCCATGTCGGCACGGATTGACCTCGGGATACTTACCCAGTCCTTGTACTGACCATGCCTGTCCCTATCGACATACATGTACTTGCCCTTGCCGCCGGCAGACCTGTTCCGCCATCGTCTTTCCCTGCCGAGTGCGACAGGCTCACCACGCCTTGAGCCGTGTGTAACCTTTCTCTTGCTCTTTTTCTTACCCTTGCCGGCTGCGTATGCAACGAAGTCAGGACCTTCGAGTCCCGAGTCGCCCTGACCTTCCATTCGGCCTTCGAACTCGGTCGTACCGTAGTATTCACGGTCACCCATGTGTCCATAGTTGGGCTTGACCCTTGCGATTGCATCTCTGCGCATATCGGCACGGATTGACCGGTTGATGTTCGCGCCGCGCTTGAACTGGCCTCTTTCGGACTTTGGATAGCCCTTTCTCTCCATGTAGTAGGACTTACCGCCGTGACCGCCCTTGTGCCGATATCTCTTGGCACCGTAGAGCTCTTCGTCCTCTTCAATGACCTTGGCGTTCTTTTTCTTTCTAACGTATCTTACCACGAAAAACGTTACCACTGCAGCGATTGTGACAGTACCGACCATTACGGTCCCGAACACGGGAAGGCTAATCTCATTCTTCAAGAAACCGGGGTAATACTGTGTAACCATAGGCGGCAAATCTGCGCCATAGGCCAGCATCTTACCCTGCGAGAAGTCAGGTACTGCCCTGCTCGTTGCTGGGATTGTCGGTTGTAGCTTCAATGTCTCGGGGCCGGTTTGTGTCCAAATGGACTGGTCAGCGCCGAAATACTGTACAGGCGATTCACCGCAACCGTAAGCGGTTGAGGGTGCGCCATAGCCAATGCTTCTGCCAGTTGTCGCCGGATTGTCGTTAATTTCGAAACCGGGTGTGACTCTTCCTACCATAGTAGATTCCTCCAGAATTTTCAAATTATAATCTGTAGTTACTATATTATTATCTATAATAGTATATAAACCTAGCATTAATGAGATTCCTTTAGGAATCGAATGACAGTAGAGCAACTTGCGTAGCATGTTGCGAATACCAAGAGTTTGACAACGATTATGACCACTCGATGACCTGTGGTTTGGCAAGTCCGACCTTTTCTCTGAACTCGTCGCCCGATATAACGCTCGTATCGGGTATCCATTCGACCTTACTGTAATCAAACTTCTTTATAACGCCGTCACGCAGCTGTAGTTCTACCTTATCAGGCAGAACATCCGTAACCCTGGCCTCCTCGCCTTTTCTCACGCCTTCGATGATTTTAACCTTTGCACCATCATACAGGTCGTCAGGGTCGGCAGAGTACTTTTCGGGACAAGGTGGGCATTCGACATTGAAATCCCAGTTCCGTAACGCAAACTGGACAATCCTTGCGAACCGCTCCCTGTCGGCACGGCTCGTCGACTGTTCTACCTTGTTCTTTACCTTTGTGGCATTGTCCAGTGACTCGATTAACATCTGAAAATCGTGTTCACCCATATCTCCGGCCGAATAGGTATGCTTAGGTTGTACGCTTGACCTGCAAATCGCATACGGGTTTGCAGTACCACCCTTCTTTATTACTTGCGCTATACATGATATTCTCTTGGCTAGTAACTTAGGATTCTTCTTCTCGTCTGCCGTAAACCCGCTCGGGATTACCTTTTTAACGTTATATCCCTCTTTCTTGAGTATCCTGTAAATAGAACTCTCTGCGGATTTTATCTGAGACGTTGTCCCGCCTGTCTTTGCCTTGATAAGTTTCTTAACGGGTGCGATAATCTTATCGGAAAGACCGTCGTCTGATGCATAGGCCAATTCTCCTTCTTTGACAGATTCACGCCTTAAATCTGCAGCAGCGGTAATAAGTGATATAAGCGCCAAACCGTTTATCGCAGCCGGCACCAGTGTAAATTTGTTCTTTGTCTGTGAATACCGATAAAGATTGAATACGCCTAATGCACCGTTAAGGACACCAAGGCCAAGTAGAACTTTCGGATTTAGTAATACCTTCTTTCCACCACATTCGCCTACTTGATAGTTCGCGCCAGGCCCATGACCGTCCTGCGGATCACCTTGGGAGCCAACAGGGTTTCCACCACATTTGCCCTCATCCACTTCCTGATAGTCTACATTTCCACAATTATCAAAGTCTGCTCTGTATTTGGCGTGTTTTTTCATAAGGGACTGTCTTTCACTATCAATTATAGTGTGCTCCATAGCAACTCCGCCCTTTGTCTTGGTTCGATGCAGGTCATTTGTGAGACCAGATTTCCTGAGTGGATTATATTTCCAGAACTCATCCAGGTCTGATAAAGAATTGGACCTGATGGATACCTTGATTCCACCTACCGGACCTCTCCTTGTATGATGAGTAACACCCTTTTTAATTATACGAAAGGGGTGTTCAAAGTTTTCTTTAACGTATGATTTTATTTTCTTTAGCTCCTTTTCATTCTTCAAGCTAAATTCATTTTCAAACCTCATCTTTAAACACTTATGAGGATATTTCCAGTCTGCACTATACTCTTCTTCGTCCTCCTCATAATCAATGCCTATAAAATCTTCTTCATTGTCATCATCGAAGATTGTGTGTTTGGTTTTCGGGCCGAACATTCCTGCCGAATATCCTTTTGCAGCCTGTGCTGTTCCGCCTCTTGTCTCGGATACTGCAATGGCTGCCTCACTCGATACCTCAGCAACTGCTTTCATATCTTCAACGCGCAAGTTCGCAATCTTCTTTCGAACTCCTTCATTCTTGAGCAGCAAAAGAGTAGGTATCATAGGTGGAGATATGATGCCGGTAATCCAGTTCTTCTTCTTTTTCGGTAAATCTTCAAGTAGCTTTTCGCGTTCTTCAATAGACATTGCATCCCATTTATCAATTCCTTTCGAACCCATTTTGATAAGGATAGGCAAAACTATCGGGATAAGTGCAAGAACGACTGGCGGAACGCCGTAATGCTCTTCTGCCGCTTCGAATTTCCATGACCAGAAGTCGCGCAACGCGTTTCGAATACTTATCTTGTCATCCTCTGATAACGCGGACATTAACTTGTTCCATCCCTTCTTCGCATGCTTCTTGTCAATACCTATGTCTTCCAGGATGTCCTGTCTATCGATGAACGTAAGGTTCTTCCAAACATTGTCAAGGTCTGCAAGTCGCATATCTTTCAACTCGGATACCGTTTCGACGTCTGCACCGTAAATCGTTGATTTTACATCGTTCGGAGATGTATGTAAACCCTGTTTCATTAGGTCAACACCCTTTCTAATAGCAGGGTTGATAAGTAAACCTCGTCTTTTCTGTCGCATAGTTTGCTTACTTCTAGCATACGACCTAAATGGGTTTGTCGCTTTGGTATCTTCTATTTCTTTATACCCCTCGGCAAACTTTCGAGCACCCTCTCCGACCTCTTCCTCCTTGTCTATCAGTTCCCCTGCCTGTCGCGTAGGTAATATAGCAGAGTATTCAACTGAACCTGGAGTATAACCCCTTTCCACAAGATCATGGCTGATCTGTCTCTTACGCTCTGTGCTCCGTCTCGAAAATTCCTTTTTTGCCCTCTTCAATGCGTCTTCACGATACGGTAGATACATATGGACTGACGGTTTTTTATGACCTGTTTGTTCCTCGAACCCTTCCTCGAACCGCATTCGCGCTGTGCCAAATTGCTGGACTTCAGGTTTCTTTTGCTGGACTTCAGGTTTCTTCTTTCTCTTTATAACTGTCTTTCCCTTCTTTTCCTTGCTCTTTACGGCAATCACCACAGTGCCTACTATAAGAATAAGAACGCCCGCTGTAATCCCACCTATTAGCATGACGCGACCCTTGTTTACTTCCCAATATTGTCCAGGGGTGAGACCCACACCGCCTATCCAGTCCTGGAAATCTCCGGGGTGATGTTCCTTGAAATCGGATACCCATTTCGGTGCCGTGCATGTAGGTGTTCCACGATAGTCAATATAGACCGTTCGTCCGTCTTTGTATGTAGGTATGGGGTCGGCATTTGCCATCTTCATCTTTTCACAGTCGCCCCAGGTAGTCATACCCCGGAACGTTGTCATTACCCAGTGACCTGGCGTACCGTTCTTCTTATCGGTAGACATATACCATCCACGGCTCAGGTCAAGACTTGTAATGTCTCTTGGCGGTTGTACGTTCTGTTGTTCTGCCATTCTTATTCCTCCTTGGTCATATAATGGATTACCTTATAATCGCGAAATATTCGCCAGACATCCATGAACTTTTCCTCTGAAAGCATGTCCAGCTTTTCGTAGATGTTTGCGTATGTGATGTCATGGCCGATGAATTGTTTGGCCATGTCCCTTGCCCAGTTCGGAACCTTATCCGAGAACCACGATATCGCAATCTGATCCTTCATACGTTCTTTATCGTAATGTGCTATGGCTTCATACTTGCTTTTTTTTTGATAACCTTTTTACCTTTCTTCTTGCCCTTGGCAAGTATCATCACGGCAACCACGATTACGGCAACGACAACGATTCCTATGCCTGCAACCGTAAGGAACTTCTCTGTGGCGCCGGGGTCGGCATACGGGTCTCTCAACATTACCTCTTCCTTTTCCTGAAGGAATGACCATCGGCTTGCGAACTGTTGCTCTACCATTTTAAACATTAAATTTGATATCAATGGACCGTTCTGGTCGGCATACGCTTTCTGCGCTAACGAACCCATACTGCCGAACGTACTGAAGTTACCGGAGTGCATCTGACTGATAATCGCGTTCACGAATGATTTCATGTCCGGTGTCCATGCATCGTATGTGTATTTATTCTCGACCATTGCCTGAACATCAACGAGCAGGTTATCAAGCGTTGCATATATATGCGTATTGCTATTGTATGATGGTAAAAGGCGAATAGGTGAAATCGGTATTACCGTACTACCAACAGACGCAACAGGCGGGCCGAAGCTCGGGCCTATGTTTACGTTTAGGTTCTGGTATCTAATTGGCGGCATGGATACCGGTATCAATGTCATTCCTCCTCGATGATTATAACGTCGTCCTCGTCACCGCCACGGCTTTTGACTACCTTGACGATGATGACCAACGGAACCACCAGAGCAACCAAACCTATGAGCCCGATTGCACTCCACTTGACATACTTCTCAATGTCATACTTGTCGAAGCCAGGTGGATTCCATGCTACCCAATTATCGCCCTTCGGAAGAAGTGTGTTGCGCGCAACGTCTTCAGGCGTGATTACATAACCACCGCCACCGACCTTGCCGCCACCCGGCTCGCCCTCTGGAATGAGCGCGTTTCCGGCTACTACCTTGAACTGGTATTTACGGTTTACAGCGCCGTCCATGTATTCTGCAACTCCACTCCATTGTTTGTTTGCCCATTGTTTCAATACGGTTGCAGGACATGCCTCGTTCCATTCGCTATAATTACTTCCGCTATGTTGACAAAACGAAGCGTCTGCGTATTTGTTTAACCTCATTAGTGCGTCCCTGACGAAATTGGCGGCATCTGTAGTAAATACCTTGCCATGAGACTCGACACTCTTCTTTACCTTATCAAGAATATTTTTGTACATTACGTCGAACGTGTAATCGTCATGGACCTTGTATATACTCGAAATGGCATCGTCCTTGAAGTTACCGCTATAATTGTAACGGCCTTTTACATTGCCCGTGTCCGTGAACGGACCGTACTTGTCACCCTCGAAGTTCTTATGCTGGAACGCATACCATCTACCGCCATTAATAACGATTGACGATGGTGTGTCGCCCCAGTCCTTACCGTCGCCCTTGTCCTTCGTCGTCAGGTCGAAGCAGGATGTTGAAAGAGAAAGTGTCTTACCCTCGAAATTGGCATGCTGATATAGCGTCATGGTTCCGGCTGACGCATAGTACTCTGACGGAACACTGGGCTCTGTACCTGATTGAACATCGGCAGCGGTAGGAGGCCGTAACCAGAAATTAATCGGCTTCTTCTTCGCATCTGACGGCTTCCACATAGGCGGCCCGAGGTAGTACGTGGAGTCTGAATAATCTACCTGGCTTGGCGTAACGACCTGGCCTGCCTGTCTGTTGTGCCAGAAGTAATCGGAGCTAATCGGGTAATAATAACCACTGTAGTTTCCCAGTATGTGCATCTCTATTCCACCTTCACCAGTAAAATCAGGGCGACTACGGCAATCGTTATGATTATAACGGCATGTCTCACACTAAACCCGCCATTCAGAATCTTATCGACGTCTGTCGAATAAATCATAGTCGGGTTCACAGGGTTCGATACCGGTTCTGACGGTTCCTGTGGAAACTTCCAGCCACCTGTCGTAAACCCAGGCTTGACCATCGCATTGAAATCGCCGAAGAACTGCGCTCTTGACATGGGCAAAGCCGACTGACCGACTGCCCGGTTGTCAAAGAACTCGAAGTCATAAGGCGTTTCGAACGGGTATCGTCCCTTCATCGAGTAACCATCTGGAAGGTTCTGGCCTATCGCCCGGTCCTCGAAATATAATGCATATGAATCTTCATACATTTGACCTACCTCTTTATAGGTACATCTATAACAATCAAAATATTGTCTATTATAGTATTTAAACCTACCACTTTTTAAAAAAGACAGTAGATAAAAATTCTATAAATAGGTTGAACTGGCTTTTTCAAAACCTGAACTAAAACTTACGCAGTCGGCAACGGTTATTGTTGGCGATATCGCTGTATGAATGTGAACAGGACAAGAGCGCCGAGGCCGACAGCTCCTGCAATCATCAGGTTCTTTTTCTTCTCGTCGTCTGCGGAGTACAGGACAGACGTTGCGCCTTCCTCGGGGAAGATACTCGAAGCTGAGGTTTCTTCTTCTGGCATCATTTACACCAATTAAAATATTATAGTTTATACTATTTAAACCTTAAAGAACGAAATGTTCTGCATACGTAGGTATTGTATTGACCGTACACGTTTCTTCTTCGCCGTCCTCGTTATATAATTTAACGATAGACGTAACGTCGTGTTCACCACTCATAATCATTTTTATCTTTTTTATATCGCCCATACCATCAATAGCGGATTTCAGCAGGTTGATATAGTACAAGTCTTTCTCTGTGTTGTGCCTGAAATATCCTACAAGCTCCGATGTTTTGCTAGATGCGTAAACAGGTATGTCTAAACCTGTATCAAGCACAGCTCGCATCATCTGCGGTTGAATACCTATAGTGTAATATTCCGTACCGTCTTTGCCAATCACTTCATTTGCCGGGCCTAATTGCGACTGTGCGATGCAGAACTCAAACTGGTTCCTCTCGGTATTCACTTTCATGTAACCTATCACACCGCCTGCATGCAAGTTATAGGCCATCCTATCAGGCTTCGCCTTTACTCGGGCATTATTGGAATGCAAGATAAAATCTCTGATTTCATCGTTCTTTGAATATTCAGAAGGTTCGCCGTAGGCGATACCTGAAAAATCTCGTGAAGCAACAGATGATGACCGAAGGTCAGAAGAAGATGCTTGAACTTCCTTCGCCTTCACTCGGGCATTATTGAAATGCATAACGGAAATGGCTTCGCCATTCATTCTTTGAATATTCCGATGCTTCTCCGCAGGAGACACAGAGGAATCTTGTAAAACATCACCGTTACAGGTC
>JGI10211J14876_10000072_pt1 | contig 34210 bp, 32 predicted proteins | sample Etolagsediment_FD_14876 | JGI IMG/M metagenome (IMG submission 14876)
GATCATTTCTTTCGATATATAACGCCTCGAAAAATAATCCCTGCCTGGTTTTCCTTCAGCAGACTTTACAAGAATAGTATGAAAATACCTTCCTGCCAAGTCATTTATCTTAAATAATTGCTCCTTTAATTCAGCCTTTTTTCTATCAACGTATACATTCCTTTTTTGAGGCAAGGGAATATTATAACGCTCTGCCAGTGTTTTTAAAGACTGGGGAAAATCACTGTTGTGATACTCCATCCAAAAGGTAAAAACATCACCACCTCTGCCACACCCAAAACAATGATATATCTGTTTGCTCTGGTTAACAGTAAAAGAAGGTGATCTTTCAGAATGAAATGGACAAAGGCCAATATAGTTTTGTCCCCTCTTTTTCAACTCAACGTATTGCCCGATCACCTCAACAATATCCGCTGCCTTCTTTACCTCTTCTTTTGCCTCAGATGAGTCCATACGTTAAGTGCCTAAAGTTTGAATGTCTAACCTTTATTATTGACGCTAAATAAGCCCTTGAGCTTTATTTCAATCTATCAATTCCTTTTTTCACCGTTTTCCGAGGGCCTTGTGTTTGATATAAATTATCTGCAATCCTATCCATGACTTTACAGCTCCCTTTCGTTCGCTTAGAGTTCAACCACCGTTATGCTATCATTTCCCCCGTCTCTCCCTTCAGGGATAAAATCTTTCACATAAGAATTTTCCTTTAAATGTTCTCTGATGGCCTTCTTTAAAGCCCCTGAACCCATGCCATGGATAATTGTTACTTTAGCATGCCCATGAACCAGTGCCTGATCTATGATTTTGTCCACAAGGGGAAGGGCGTCAGCAATAGTATAGCCAATAAGGTTCAGTTCTTGTTTCGTCATAATTGGACTGGACACAGACCATTTTTTTTCACGTATTGTATCTTTTTTCTTTTGAGGAGATATACCTGATTCTGGAATTAACTCCGATGAATCAACCGTGAGCTTTAGATTGCCTATCGTAATCTGTGTTCTTGAGGAGCCTTCATCAATACCAACAACCCAACCTCTCTTTCCAGATTTCTTATGAAAAACCCTCTGGCCAATAGTAATGGAAATGGGGTTCGTTGCTTTATTTTGGTATGGTAATTCAGATAGTAAATTTATCAGATCATGTTTTGCATGTGTGTATTGTTGGGTTGCCTCGAGCTGACCTTCTGCTCCTTTTTTCTTTATGTGTTCTAAAGCCTCACCGAAACTTCTTTTTGCCTCTGTTAATAGGCTCTCTGCCTTGTGCTTTTTTTCAATGAGCGTCTCATCTAACTGCACAACTAATTTTTCTCTTTCTTTCTCTAACCTATTTTTTAATAGCTCATATTCTTTTCTTGCCAGCATAAGGTTCTCTTTTTCTGATTCCACTTGTTCCATCATCTTAACAAGATCTTCCATTACTGAATCGGGCCTTCCTTTTTCTTTGCCCAGATACATGGCAGCCTTATCAATTATTTCATCCCGTATACCTAAATCTTGTGCTATCTCGATGGCATGGCTTACACCTGGCATACCGGTGAGTAACCGAAAGGTAGGTTGCCCCTTTTCGTAATCAAACTCCACAGATGCATTTTGGGCCTTTTTGTTAATCAGGCCATATCGTTTTAATCTTTGATAGTGGGTAGAAATTGCACTCAAAGAGCCTTTCTGCGAAAAATAATCCAGAATGGCCATAGCAAGCGATGCACCTTCATCCGGATCTGTACCTGTTCCCAACTCATCCAAAATTACCAGAGAATTTTCATCCGCTTGATCTATAATCCCTTTTAAATGCTCCAAGCGGGCAGAAAATGTGCTTAATCCTGCTGATATATCCTGATCATCTCCAATCTCAGCCAGTATGTTATTAAAAACACTCACAGCACTATCCTCCTTAGCTGGAATATGCATCCCTGACTGAGCCATAAGGGCAAGAAGACCAATCGTCTTTAATGCCACAGTCTTGCCACCCCTGTTAGGCCCAGAGATGATAAGAATATTTTTCTGGGAATCTATCTTGATATTAACAGGTACTACAGGTTCTAAACTTCCTTTTTTATTCCTTTTGTTGGATTCAAGATAAAGAGAAAGGAGTATAGGATTCAAGGCATCTGAAAAATAGATACTCTTATCTTTGCTAAGGATAGGAGGTATTCCTTTTATAGCCTTACTAAATTCTGCCCTGGCAAAAAGCCCATCAACCCTTCCCATAATCTCCAGACAACTCACAAGTTCAGTTGACAAATCAGATACAAAACCTGTAAGCCTTTTTAGAACCTTTTTTTCCTCCTCCTTTTCCCTATCTGTCAATTCAACTAAATAGTTATTTTCCTCCACTACTGCCAGTGGCTCTATAAAGCATGTAGAGTGGGTGTTGGAATAACCGTGGACAATTCCCTTAATAAGTCCTTTTCTATCATTTCTAATAGAAATAACATAGCGATCATCTCTCACAGAAATAATGTTATTATCGCTCGTGGCAAGGCTGTTTAAAATATCATTAAGCCTTTTTTCTATTACCCTTCTTTGGGCTACCCTCTGTGATCTTAGAGAAGAAAGTAAGGGGCTTGCACGATCTGATATTCCTCCATCTTCAGTTATTGACTTACCAATCTCCTTTGCGAGGGTAGCACATGTTGGAATATCCTTAACTACGTACCACAAAGAAGGGTATAACTCCCGTGTCTCACGTATCCAATTTATTACCTGATGAGATATTTTTATAAGATTATGAATAGATAAAAATTCTTTTCCTTCTAAAAAAGTTCCCTTTTTCAAAGCCTTTCGTAGCATTGGCCTGAGATCAAACAGGCCCGATAAAGGAATAAAGCCTTTTGTACCTACAAGCTCTTTCATCTCTGAGACAAGCCTTTGCTCAGCCTCGATAGATTCCAATTCTTGTAATGGCGTAAGTGACAAACAGTTGGAACGGCCTAATGGAGAAGCAGCATAATATGATACGATATTGAGCAACCGGTAATATTCGAGTACCCTAAGTGAGTTTTCTGTCATAGGGATTTTATAAGCCTTTGACTCATTTAAAGGGCTAACTTTTCCCTAACTCAATAATTCTTGAGCTATCCTGTTCACTTCACGGCCATCAGCCCTGCCAGCCAGTTTTGCCATAGCTGATTTCATGACACCTCCTAAATCTTTTGGGCCACTGGCCGAAATTTCCTCAATTACCTGCATTACTATCTCTTTAATATCTTCAGTTGATAATTGGGGCGGCAAATATTTGGATAATATTTTTATCTCCTCTTCCTCTTTCTCTACGAGATCTTGACGGGAACCCTGGCCAAATTTCTCTATTGCCTCCTTGCCTTTTTTTATCTCTGATGATATTACCCCCATAATCTGTTCATCGGTGAGTTCCTGACGTAATGCAACCTGCTTATTTTTGATCGCAGACTTTAGCCCCCTTAATACAGAAAGCTTTTGTTTATCCTGCATTTTAAGCGCATTTTTTAAATCACTAATAATATCATCATATAAGCTCATTCTGATATTCCCACTACATTTAAATTTTAAAGTAAGTATATATATAAAAATGTCAATAACAATAATACAAATTCTTTAATGCCTTCCTTTATCAATTATATCAATAGCTTCTTCTAATTTAATCGATCCATCATAAAGGGCCCTTCCTGTTATTATTCCACTTACTCCATCCTTTTGTAATGTCAATAAATCCTCTATATCTTTCATTGATGATACTCCACCTGCTGCTATAACACCTACATTTATATTTTTTGCAAATTCTCTTATGCCATCTATATTCGGGCCGCTTCTCATTCCATCCCTTTGTATATCCGTATAAATAAAGCCTGCGATTCCCATGTCCTCAAACCTTTTTGCCAGATCAATTGCAGTAATACCGGTGGGTTCTGTCCAACCTTCAACAGATACATAATTATCCTTTGCATCGATAGATACAATAATTTTACCCGGATACCTCTTGCATGCTACCTCTACTAGGTGTGAGTTTTTATAGGCAATTGTGCCAATAATAATTTGATCAATACCCAGATCAATACACTCCTTTATGGTATCTAAATCTCGAATTCCACCACCTAATTCCACCGGCACTGAGACTGTATCGAGTATTTTTTTTATATCTTTTTTGTTGAAAGGTTCCCCATGCACAGCACCATCCAAATCAACAATATGTAATCTCTTTGCCCCTTTCCGTTCCCATTGAAGGGCAATCTCTTCCGGATGATCAGAAAATATGGTCTCCTTATTCATCAAACCCTGCTCTAATCGTACGCATTTACCACCCTTAATATCTACTGCTGGAATAATGATCAACTGTGATTACCTCCTAACCCATATCCATAGTAAAAGAATCTTATTCTGCGACCTCTATGTCTAAAGCAAAGTGTGTGATGAAATAATAATAGCAATCTTCTCTACTCCCTAATTATTCCCCATAAAATAGTCAACCCTAAAAGGCCACCTATCACATTTAGTAAAATATCATACCAGGTAAAATACCGTAATGGTAATAATCCCTGGTATATTTCATCTACAGCACCAAGCACACCAGTAATCGCTGCTGATCTAAAGTAAACCCTGTCAGAGATTTTGGGGAGGGTCTTAAACCTATTCCAAACCCATGATTCTCTTTTATACCATCTCTGATTTGAAGAACTGATCCTTCTGACAGGGTAAATATTGGTATTATTTAGTTTTTCTTTTTCTTTTACACCCTTAATTGCCTTCATTATTAATATGCTCAAAATGGCATATTCCGGCAAATGCGTTAATTCATAAGGGTTTGGAATTAAAAGATAGAAGAGAATAGCAGAGGTTAATAATCCACCTATTATGAGGATAAAGGAAGGAAATCTTCGTCTGTTGAAAAAAAAGACACCGCCTGCTAAAAATAGCAGAAGTGCCCCTAAAAAAATCTCTACACCTACTACAAAACCAGAAATCGATCCTGCCTTCCACCTTGAAGAGGCCCATCGAATCAATAACGGAAGGCATGGTGTTGCGATCAGAAGTATTAGAAGATATCCATATACTAGCAACCACCCACGACTCAAGTAATGCAAGGTAGAATCTTTCACAGGCCAAAATTTACTCTTAAGCTGCGTTTAGAGATTTCTCAGATCGACTATGTAAAGCATTATTTCATGTCTATATTCTGCTCTAAATACACATTCAGTATTAAAAGGCAGGGAAATTATTGATAGGTAAAATCATTCAATTACAATATTAAGGCGGCTCAGATTTGCTCCCAGTGAGCTACATTCCTTTTTTAAGGAATCCCTGGATACTTTGTCCATATTTCGGAATGAAATAATAACCTCGGAAATGTGGTTTTTATTTACAATCTCACTTAAACGATCCTTCCCTCCAAAAACCTGATATCCGACGAATTTGCGTTTCTGCTTCCGGACATCATCATCGATAAATCCCACCAAGGCCAGTTTTAGGTTCTTATTTCGTTCAATCTCCTGCATAACGAGTTGTCCGCCTGCCCCGGCTCCATAAATAAGCGCCCTTCTTCCTCCTTTCATGGAATTTTTAGGGGTAGCTTCATCAATCAGACGATATGAGAAACGAGAAGCTGTCACAAGTGCCATCAAAATCATCCAATAGACTATAAACAAGGTTCGAGAAAATCCCATAAAGCGATAAATGCCTAAATTAACCAGCACAGATAAAACGGTACCGACAGTAATAGCCTTTCCATAGATAATCACATCTCTCATTCCTACGTATTGCCATATACCCCTATAAACCCCTAAAAGAAAAAAGCTGAAAAGCTGGCATGCCACGACAATGGGTAAAGATTGAAGAAAAACGGGAAAATTTACACCATAGGCAGAGTCCTCAAATCTGATCAAGTAGGCAGACCAATAGGCGAGCGGAATCAGAACGAGATCCAAGAGTACCTCAAACAGCCTCCTTTTGTAGGTCAACTCGACAAGAAGAGGAGTGAGCTTCCCTTTATTGATTTCAGAAGCTATGGTTTTTTCTGGATATACCTTAACATTGGCCAAATTAATCCAGAAAAAGATAATAAAAAGGAGATAAATGATGACAAGGACCAGGCTAACACCCAGAGAGAGGCGAGTGATGGCCATAGCTAATAGTCCTGAAACAACAGCAAAGCTGTAAAGTGTTAACACTGCGGTTCTCTCGGAAAATCCAATAGCCACCATCCTATGAGAGGAGTGATCCTGCCCCCCTACAGAAATGGATCGACCAGAAAGCTTGCGCATAATGCTGACAAAGGTGGTATCCAGAATAGGTATGAACAGGATCAGGATAGGAATTGCCAGTACAAAGATCAAATGATGAGATTGGGTACCGACCACCAATCCTGAAGCCCTGGTAGTCAGTCCAGCTAACAGAAATCCAATAAAGAGGCTACCTGAATCTCCCATGAAAATCGAAGCTGGATGGAAATTGTAGATTAAAAATCCTACTAAAGATCCAAGAAATGCGGATAGGACAAGGGGTGCCGGAGAGATACTCTGAATCCCAGAAGAGACCTGAGATAACAACAGAAAAAGGCCAGTTATTAGGGCAATACCTGTCGATAATCCATCCATATTATCTAAAAGATTAAAGGCATTGGTAATACCCACAATCCAGAAGATGCTTATCACCAGATTGGCCGTCATGGACTCAAACCAGTTTATCTGAAAGCCAAAAATGACCAAGACAGTGGCAATAATGACTTGACCCACTAATTTGTGCTGGGGATTGATCTCTAAAAGATCGTCCACCAAACCCAAAAGAAAGATAGCCGTGCCACCCAAGGCAAGAGGCAAGAGGGGCTTTGTTAAGGAATAGAAACCAAACACGAGGGAAGACAGTTGCCAGACCACCATCAAAGTGAAAAAGATGCTCACACCACCCAAAAGGGCAGTTGGTCTTCTATGCCATCTGTCATCCCTGGCTTCGGCTACAAGATTTCCCTTCACAGCCAGGTGCCTGATTAGGGGGGTTAAAAACAGTGAAATCAAAAAGGATGCTACAAAGGTAGGGGCATATACAAAAAGTGGGCTCATTTTTTATAATAGTCAATTACGCTTTGAATGATACCCTTAAGATCTGCCTTAGGCTTAAAATGCATAAAGTCTTTTAGTCTGGTGATGTCCGGGCAGCGCCTCTGCATATCTTCATATCCAGGTCCATAGGCCTTTTCATAGGAGATGTATTCTATCTCAGAGGTGCTCTCTGCCATCTCCTTTACCATCAGGGCAAGATCCTTAATTGTCACTTCTTCTTCGTTGCCTACATTAAAGATCTTCCCCACAGCCTCAGGTTCGGCCATAAGCTTGATAAGCACATCAATGACGTCATCGATATAGGTAAAACTCCTGGATTGGCAACCATCACCATATATTGTAATAGGCTTATCAATAAGGGCCTTTTGAACAAAATTAGGGATAACCATTCCATATTGCCCGGTTTGCCTTGGCCCAACCGTATTAAAAAGTCGAACAATAATGGCTGGCAGTTTCTTTTCTTCATAGTATGCTAAGGCCAAGAACTCATCCAGGGCCTTTGAACAGGCATATGCCCAGCGTCGTTTCGTTGTGGAACCCATAAGGCGATCAGTATCCTCTAAAAGAAGCTGGGTGTTCCCTCCATCCATAATTTTACCATACACCTCGCTGCTTGAGGCAATAAGAACCTTTTTTTTATACCGGTTAGCCAGCATAAGAATCATCTCGGTTCCCTTTACATTTGTCTCAAGGGTCTCAACGGGCCGATTCATAATGAGCTTTACGCCCACGGCCGCTGCCATATGATAGATCTGATCGCACTTGAAGACCAGCTCATTCATAACGGCCTCGTTAAGGATAGTATCCACAATTAGATGAAATCTTTTCTGGTTTTGGTTTTGTTCGACATTTGCGAGACTCCCTGTGGATAGATCATCCACCACAAAGACCTCATCTCCCCTCTCAAGAAGCCGATCTGAAAGATGAGAACCTATAAATCCTGCACCGCCTGTAATCAATATTTTCATTTTAAGTGCCTAAAATTTGAAGTTAATACAAACCGAACTTATTTAGTCACTAAGTCCTTAAAACATTCAACAATTCAACATCTTAATCAATTCCTTAATTCCTAATTCCTTAATCGTAAGTATCCAAATCGCAAATCCCATATCTCATATCAAAAGTCAAGTTTTCAGTGCTTCATACAATCCACATCTCACGCCACATCTCCCACATTAAAAGAGACCACAGGCGATATTGATGGTTAAAATCTCCAGAAAGGTGTTCTTTAATCTTTTCTTCAACAAATGCATGGTCAAATATACCCTCCTTTTTTAACCTTTCAGGAGAAAGGTAATCCAAAAGAAGGGATTTCAGATCAGAGCGAAACCATCTATCAATAGGAACACCAAAGCCCATCTTTGGCCTTTCAAATAACTCGGTAGGCACATACTTAGCAAGAAGTTTTTTTAATAGATATTTTCCAGTGCCATTTCTATACTTGAGTTCCTCTGGCAAAGACGAAGTATATTCAACAATCCTATTATCTAGGAGCGGTACCCTTACTTCCAGATTAACGGCCATACTGGCCCGATCAGCCTTTGTCATCATCGCATCAGGAAGATAAGTCTTCTGATCCACTCTCATCATTCGAGAAAGAAGAGGCCAACCCTCTGTCTGCTTAAAGATCTCTTCGTAAATCCCCTTAGATAACTTCTGCCTGGTCAGTCGGATCAGATCTTCCTCAGACCATAAACAAATGGTCATCCTGTAGAGTTCCTCTATCTCTGTGTTATCCATCAGGCTAATCAATTTTTGCCATTTGTCAGGAAAATTGGCTACCTGAAATCGTTGAGGAAAAAATTCACGCAAGGGAAGATAGCATCTCTCAACCCATTTTGATGGGATGCCTTTTAAAATTAATGAAAGGGCTTTTTTAATGGGTTGAGGAAGGGCTTGAAATCCTGTAGCCATAGCCTTAGTAGACCAGTAGCGCACATACCCTGAGAACTGTTCATCTCCACCATCTCCGGAAAGAGCCACTGTCACCTGGGAGCGGGCAAGACGGCAGACCAGATAGGTGGGAATAGCAGAGGAATCAGCAAAGGGTTCATCATAGATCTCGGGCAAATGTGGAATAACATCCAGGGCCTCTTTGGGCGTGACATAAAGCTCGGTGTGATCTGTGCCTAAATGTTTGGCCACCTTTGATGCCCAAGGGGCCTCATTGTAAGCCTGCTCCCTGAACCCCATTGTGAAGGTATGAATGGGTGTCGTGCTTACTTTTTGCATTAAAGCAACTACGACCGAGGAGTCGACTCCACCGCTGAGTAAGGCACCAAGAGGCACATCGCTAACCAGATGATCCAAAATCACATTACTTAGTAATTCATCCAGCTCTAGCACCTTCTCCTCTTCTTGATACCTTAATGATTGGGGATGATTCGCTATTTCTGGGAGCTCTGAGAAGGCCCTTGAAATAGTATCATCTCCATTGTAGACTAAATAATGTCCAGGGGTCAATTTATAGGTGTTCTTGAAAATTGTCTTTGGTGCTGGAATATATTGATAATGCAGGAAGAGAGGGATAGCTTCACGGTCAATATCTCTCTTAAAGGGCTTGAACGCCATGATGGCCTTGAGCTCAGATGCAAAAAGAAGGTTTCCCTTATTGAAGTAGTAATAAAGTGGTTTGATGCCTAACCGATCCCTGGCTAAAATCAATTCCCGCTTCCTTCCATCCCAGATAGCAAATGCAAACATTCCGATAAATTCTGAAAAACATTCTTTTCCCCATTCTAGATACGACTTGAGCACTACTTCAGTGTCAGAATTACTTTTAAAGGAGTGTCCCTTTTCCTCTAATTTTTTACGCAATCTCTTAAAATTATAGACCTCTCCACTGTAAACAATCCACACCGTTCCATCATCGCTCCCCATTGGCTGGTGAGCGTTGCTTGAAAGATCAATGACAGAGAGTCTTTTATGACCAAGGCCTATCTCTCCCTTTCTATCAAAAAAAAGGCCCGAATCATCTGGGCCCCTGTAAGCGAGGCTTGATAACGCTCGCGGAAGAGATTCGCTTAACCTATTGAAATCGTTTTTTGATCTAAAACCAACTATACCGCACATGGATCTACTTATAAGAATTGTTTCTTCTATTAATTATTCAGAGGTACTCTCTTAAGATCAAAAAGTTTGTGGCTAGAAATATAATTATATTAGGAACAGTCAAAATTCACTCTTAGTTTTGCAGTATGCTATTAAAAAAATTCTGGGGCAATCTCCTTAACCTATAGACATCAGAAGCGATACCAATAGTGGGGCAGTTACCTGTATGCTATACTGCCTTTCGACTTTCATTCGACCAGCCTTTCCCATACGCTCCCTTAAACTATAATTTTCGCGCAAGGCACATAAGGCTTTTACCCAATCTTTTGTAGCGTTGGCAAGAAAGCCATTTATATTATCATTAATCATTATTGGAGCAACTCCTACCGGAGAAGCAACCACGGGTCGAGCACAGGCCATGTACTGGATCAATTTGTAGCCGCATTTGCCTTGTGCCCAAGCGGAATCAGGCATAGGCATTATCCCTACATCAAAACTCTGAATCTCAGTTACCTCTGTCTCTTCAGACCATGCATGAATCTCTGTGGGCACACCATCTAGTTTAAATTGACCGGAACCTACGAGAACCAGTCGGGCACTTCCGTTCTTACACACTTCTGCAAGGGAAGCGCGTATGAGCTGGAGATATTTCACTGTAGCAGGAGAACCAATCCAACCAATGGTAAAAACAAGATTCTCAGGTGGGGGTATTGAATTATATCGGTCCGGATCAATTACTGAAGGGGTGCATTCAACTCTCTTAGCGCCTGCCTTACGGGCATAATCACCCAGATACTCGTTGCCGACAATTACTAATTCAGCATGGCGCATAACAGCATCAATCTTAGTTCCTAACAGCACGCGTACCATAGCTCTTGAATGCATGTTATAGCGATGGAAAATCGCATCATCATAATCAACAATATACGGAATGTCTATATAACTCATGATTATTTCCATCCAAGCCGGTAACCATGGAAAAAGTTCATATTCTACCCAAACTAAGTCAAAGGAACGACTTTTAAGAATATTCCCAAGCCTCCGCATATATGAGCCAAAAATAGAGAACAATGGTTTAGCCTTACCAGAATAGAGTGCCTTAACATAACCATCATTCAAAAGCGGCGCAACCGTAACATCAATTCCTTGAGATTTCAGATAAGGCAAATATTGGTATGACCGAATCCGGCTGCTCGCGCCGAGTGGTCCGTAGCGGGAGAGGAGTAAAATATTCATTTTTTATCGACTTGTGAATGCTTACGGTAAGTATTCTCTTTTTCAAGAAAAAGCGTCACAGAGGAGATATATTTTAATACATAAATTGCTACCCAGTCAAAAAGGCTTGATCGATTCGTTTTGTATATGTACTTTGGCTTAAGTCGTAGCAAGGAACGAAGTTTGTTTCCATAAAATTCTTGTGTATACTTAAATGATCCGCGAAACGAATACTTTTTAGATAGCTTCAGTGTTTCTGTATAAAAAAGATAGTTAGTATTAAAGCACATATAGTCCGCGTGTGCTTTCGTATATTCATCAAGGGATATGCCAGTAGTATTTTTATGGAGCTTATATTTACCGAGACCCAGACGACTTAGACACTTTATATAAGAATACAATATATCATAACTTAGAATCTTGTGAACTAAAGGAAGATGCAAATGACCTTCATAAACATAATGTCTCAATGGGAAAAGATGGGCAGCCACCCCCCCTCTTTCAGGGTTCGACTAACCTCGCTAAAAATCAAATCATGATTATGAACATGCTCAAGAACCTGATTAGAGAGGATCACATCAAAAAAGCCGTCAACAAATGGAAACCGATCGTGAGAGCTAATTATTGTAATCCTTTCCTTCCACGAGACTTCTGGATATTTTTCAGATAATAGTCCAATTGTCTTCAAAAAATAATTTTCATATTGCACACTGGAATCATTTACATCAAGACCATATATTTCAAATTGTGTTGAAGGACAAAGGGATACTAATCCTTGGGCTATGTAAGCAATTAAGTGACCATTGCCACACCCAACATCCAATATTTTAATCAAGGGCTTTTTCGTTTTCCTGATTTCAGTATTCACTATACTCAAAAGGTGAAGGTGCGTAATACTTTCCGCCTTAGGAATCGTCCTTTCCATGTCTACATGCTCCTCTATCAATAATTGATCGCCAAAGCATTCCAAAACCCTTTAATGTCTCTCTCACCTCTCCTGCAGACCGCCTCCAAGTAGCCAGCACAAGTCTGCAAAGAGGTTCAAGAAATAGAGTCCCTGCCATCAGAAATGTCGCTGAAAACCAGCCAAAGTGTTTGTAGCCGTAGAGTATGCGGCTGCGTAAAGAGTAGAACAGCCGCGTTGCTTTAACCAGCTCGGATGAGCCCCCTCCTTTGTGATAGGCCTGAGTTTCAGCGAAATAGAAACTCCGCCAGCCCGACAGTCGTGCACGAAAGGAAAGGTCAAGATCTTCTAAATAGACAAAGAACTGCTCGTCAAAGCCCCTTAATTCCTCAAATAAAAAACGGCGAATCAAGAAAAATGCACCCATTACGTGATCTACTTTGCGACTCTCTCGATGATCCCATTCGAACATAAAATGGCTGGGAAAGACATGGGGGAATAGCCGGTCCAGTCCAAACATTTTTGAGAAAAACATGCCCGGTGTTGGAAATCTGGCACACGTTCGCACAATTTCACCACTATTATTTAAAAGCTGAATCCCTACAATGCCGATGCGCTGATTGAAGTCCTCCTCCATAAAAACCAGCGGCCTGGCTAACGATTCTTCATTCAAATAGGTATCAGGATTCAGGAATAGCAGATATTTTGCCTCACTGCCCTTTGCACCTTGGTTGCAAGCTGATGCAAAGCCTCTATTTTCTATATTTCGGATAATATACAGTGGCAATCTAGGATCTTCTAACCCATCTGCCGATCCATCCCATGAGGCATTATCCACTACCGCTAGCCGATTGAGTTCAAAGCTCTCCTGATTGGCAGCATGGGTAATGGATTTGAGACAGTCATGGAGCAGTTTCCCAGAATTCCAGTTAACGATAATAATGTCAATGGAAGGGACCATTATATCCTACCAGCGAATTAAACTACTCTCATAAAGTATCAAACTATAGAAACATTTATTTACTGGCAAAGAAAACAAGTTCTTCTCCAAACTTAGAATTTAATCTGCACATGATCCACTCCATAAATTGCCATATTTCTGCCTGGATATTAGGATCAGTAACAGAAGCCCGCGCTCTTCCTGCTTTTGTAGCTTTTTGAATGGAACGACTCGCTAGATAAATACCGCGAGCATTTCGGACTGTTATCTTCCCATTTTTCATCCTAAATCCGGCCTTTCGAGATAGTTCCTGTAAAGTCTTAAGTGTAAAAAGGTATAAGTGCCGAGGCACCTCTAAACCTCTCCATGCCTCTTTAAAGAATTTATGCCCAAGGTCGCTTCTTATCATATTGGAAAGCGAAAAATCAGACTGTTACCAGGCACTAGAAAGCTCTTAGTAGTGCAGCAGATCACGAGGTGTTGAAATAATGAGGTTTCTCTGATTCCTTCAAGCATCAAGATCGACATCAAATACGAGATCATGGGCTTGTCAAAGACCGGAAGAAGGTTTTTTATACAGGCATTGTAATGGGATAGAGGCGCTTGTCTGCACCACCTGCGAGAACAATGCCTTTCATAGATTTTCCTAATATCAAACTAATTTTATATCATGTCGAACCATTTTTCGCACTAATTCTTCAAATGATGTCCGTCTGGGATTCCAACCGAGCTTTTGTTTTGCTTTAGTTGGATCACCTAGCAGCATATCTACTTCGGTCGGTCTGAAGTAATATGGATCGACCTCGATCAATGTTTTTCCAGTGCTCGTATCAATTCCTTTTTCGTCCACGCCATGACCCTGCCACTCGATATTTATGCCGGCTTCACGAAATGCAAGGTCAGCAAATTCACGAACAGCATGCGTCTTGCCGGTTGCAATCACAAAATCATCCGGTTCAGATTGCTGGAGAATCAGCCACATACATTCAACATAATCAGGTGCATAACCCCAATCACGTTTTGCGTTAAGATTACCCAAATACAGTTTTTCCTGTATTCCTTTAGCTATGCGGGCTGCAGAAATTGTAATCTTACGTGTTACAAAATTTTCACTTCGTCGTTCTGACTCATGATTAAATAAAATTCCATTACAGACGAACATGTTGTAAGCCTCTCGATAATTTTTACCTATCCAGAAAGCGTACAATTTGGCCACACCATACGGACTTCTTGGATAAAAAGGAGTTGTCTCTTTTTGAGGGGTCTCTTGGACCATACCATAGAGCTCTGAGGTAGAAGCCTGGTATATTTTTATTTTCTTTTCCAACCCAAGTAGACGGACTGCTTCAAGAATTCGCAATGTGCCAAGCGCGTCCACTTCTCCTGTGTATTCTGGCACTTCAAAAGACACCTGAACATGGGACTGCGCAGCGAGATTGTAGATTTCGTCCGGTTGAATTTCTCTTACGATCCTGATTAAACTACTTGAATCAGTAAGATCTCCATAATGTAGATTTATTTTTCTGCCCTTATGACTATTTTTGATCAATTCATCAATATACAGATGCTCGATTCTTCCTGTATTGAATGAGGAGCTGCGCCTGACAATACCATGAACTTCATAGCTTTTTTCCAGCAGTAACTCTGCTAAATAGGAACCATCTTGACCAGTAATTCCAGAAATAATTGCTTTTTTCATTTTAGAATCACCTTATTTTCTAAATCTGGTTTGTTTTGTTCTTGAAGCAAATTATATGAATGGGTAGATACTCGATATTTTATTAAAAAAAGTATTCTTTAAAAGCTTTTGAAAATATAGATAGAGTTGTTAATTTGGCCGCATGAATATATCTGGAAGCGCTCTTAATTATTTTAATATTATCGCAATATGTAATTATATTATTCACTATGTATATAATCATCTCGCATTTTGATGACTCATCATAATTTTTGCTAATTCAGTTATTATTGTAGTAGTATACCATCCTATCGAGTTGATTGTCGCTGGATTTGAAACCAGTACCTTGTAATCTGCTTTAAAAGTTTTTTCCTCCTTAACATAGAATTTCCAATCTTTATTAATTAGCTTGAAACATTCATCGAGCCAATCCTCGATTGAATATGCATGCCCTGATCCAATCGTCGCCTCAAAAACTTGATTCTGTCCAACGAGTGTCATAATTCCTTCTGCAACATCTCCAGCGAACGTCAACTCTTTTCTTACAGAAATATCTCCTAACTCAAGTACTTCTTCACTCCCTTCAGCAACCCGACGTGCTACTTGAGCAATCTTTTGGCACACATGGTGGGGCCCTCTCAAATGGCTTTCGTGATGAAACAAATATCCTACATATGTCTGGATACCAAGATCGCGGAAGTATCGTGCCAGATAGACAGAATAGTTTCGAGCAGCTACATAAGCACTGCCATGACAAAAAGAATCTGTCTCGGATATGGGTTCACCACGATTAACGAATTGCAGACCACTGCCCGTTATAAATACCTTGCTGCCAGGAGACCATCGTTTGACAGATTCTAATATGTTAATAGTACCAGTACCTATGGTAGTATGGTGTTCATAAATCGCATCGTGCTCGGTTGTCGATGTAGCGGCAAGATGGAATATCATCTCTGGGTGATGACTTCGAATATGCTCTTCTACAATTTCAGGTGAAGCAACATCACCGTGAAGCCAAGGGCCATTCCTCGATATGCCGATGACCTCTATCCCCCGCTTACGACAAGCCTCAGACAGATAGTATCCATCCTGTCCATTGGCGCCGAATATTAGTGCTTTCACCGGACAGGCACCTTTTCCTTGGAGATGATTTCTATCTTAGGAAGTGGGAATATAAAACGCGTTCCTCTCTCTAAGATTTCCCTTTCCCGTTCGATGAACTCGTCCTTGAAATGCCACGGCAATACAAGGTAGTAATCGGGATTCATCGCACGCGACTCCGCCTCGCTAATAATTGGAATGTCTGTACCCAAAGTGTGAGCGCCATATTTATCGGGGTTCCTTTCTGCAGCATAGTCGATAATTCTATTATCAATACCGCACCATTGGAGGATGGTGTTACCCTTGGTCGAGGCACCATAGATATGGATCTTTTTTCCTTCCGTCTTGAGTTTCTTTAGTAAAGCAATTAATTCGTCCCGGTGGACATTAATTCTATCTTGGAAATTTTTATAGGGTTTGTCCGTATCCAGCTCGAGATCGAACTCAGACTGGCGCATCGCTTTGATATTTTGTAGGTATTGTTCACTCTTATATTTGAAGTTTGTAGTGTGTGTTGCATAGCAGCGCAAACTCCCACCATTGATATCGTTGAGTGTCACGTTGAAAACTTTCATACCACTCTGTTCTAGAATATATTCGATCACTGCGAGGCTGTAAAATTCCAGATGCTCATGGCAGATGGTATCGTATGAGGTCTTTTTGAGCATAGTGGGCATATAGGACATCTCGAAAATCCAGATGCCTTCCGGTGCAAGAATATTTTTTATGCCCTTAGCAAAGGCTATGGGATCTTCCAAGTCGTAAAACATTGCAATAGAGGTAATGATGTCCATCTTTCTCTCGTGTAAACAGCTCAGAAGTTCATCAGATGGGAATATACCCTGAATAACTGTCACCGCCTGCTTGTCAATCTCCTGAGCAACATCGGACGGGTCAACACCGTATTTAAGGAACTCGTTCGGATAGTAATTAAATAGTGTCCCGTCATTACATCCTATATCAAGAACGGCACCATTTGATTTATTAAGTATCGAAACCGTCTCCTCAACAATACCTTTAAGGTGGTTTTTCATTGTATCGTTAGTTCCTGAACGATACCAATAGGAAGAGTAAAGAATTTCAGGTGGCACTGAATGTTCCATTTGCAGAAGACCGCAAGCATTTTCGTCTTTAGTAGAATCACATCGGACAAGAGATAGAGGAATCTTCCTCATGGGAGGCATTTCCTTCCCTGGTTTTACAAATGAACCTTGAAGATGCTGATCACCCAGATTTATAACGGGGGTCAGTGCAGTGGAACCACAAACCCTACAACTTTTTCGAAAGATTAAATGCATATCGGCTCCTCTCTATGATGTTAAGATGGCTATCAACAATGCCACCACCTTAATGCTTCTTTATTTACCATTTTAAAATATGATAATATAATTAATTTTGCAATAATACTTGGCACTATAGCTATAAACAACATCACCATCCGCCACCACAGAGATAAATCTTCTAATTCAAGCCATTTTCGATATTCTTTTAATAAATATTCTCCTCTTGCCCGATGAATAATAACGTTTTTCAATCTACGCCAAGACTGTGTCTTTTGGTATTCTTGCCTTACCTGTTCTGAAATATCAGTAAATGAACAAAGAAGATTTGGCCACTTGTACATCCATATTTCAAATGCTCGTGGTGTCCATTGAGCGTTACCAAGCCTGATTGTAATATATGGTTCAGCAATTACCAGTGTCGATGCAGGTAAAGGTGCCTGAAAAATCACACCTACATGAATAAATTCTGTACCGAAATAACGGTTTTTCTCTCGCTGTAGCCATAAATCGCGATTTATTACAACACAACCAATGAAAGACATGTATGGAATAACACGCTGAAATAGTTGCTCCAACTCTAATTTATCATATATTTCATTTGTCTTTATCTGAAGTAGTTTACTTGATAATATCTCCGAACAATTTTTGTTCATTACTTGAGCATTTATAACAATCAAACTATAACCATTTTTGGCTTCATCTAGAATCGTTCTTATAGCATCGGGCTTTAGCAAGTCATCATCCGGAAACAGCCAACACATCTCCCCTTGAGCATGTTCAACAGCCTTACAATAATCCTGATCAACCCCTCCTTTTGATGGAAGTCTAATATAGCGAATCTGTTTGCAGGCTTCAATATAACCCTTGACCACAGTACTTGTACCATCCGTTGAAGCACCGTCAACAACTACAATTTCAACTTCATCAGTTACTTGCGGGATAATGCTTTCCAGTGTTTCTCCAATGTACCCGGCGCGGTTGTATGTAGCAATACAAATGGAAAGTAGGGGTGTTTTCACCTATGTTCTCCCGGTTTGATAAATTCAAGCATAACTACCCTTTCACCGGAAAGTTCGTTCGTTGAAGAGCAGGACTCTTGATCAGGATGTTTTTTAGTAAAACTGCCAGTTTTATCAATGATATAGGCGTCACTCTAAAAATCACATACTTACACATATTCCCAACACCTGCATGTAAATAATGTTTTGCCGCAAGTCTTTTTAATATTTCAATATTTTCTTGTTGCGGGGAAGTTGCGGTTAACAGCTTAATTTTCATTAAGCTGCGCAAAGTCCATTCATTCGTTATCACTCTTCGAATATGAAAAGCTTCCTGCGAGTCCTTGCCGAAGATTGTTTCTGCAATATGAGCGAACCCTTCAACAGAAATTTGCAATCGATTAACGACCCCATGCTCGCGAAATGAATCATTTCCACCACGCTTATAAACCAGCTTTTCTCCCAAATAGTGTACTACCAGCCCGCCAAGCACCAAACTTAGCAAGCGTCCTGCAAGTCCCCAGTATGTCTCGTAAAAAGACTCTGGAATTCCATCCGCTCTTTCCCATATATCTCTTCTAAAAATTGGACCAGATAAAAAACTAAAGAACGCCTCACTCGTTCTTGCATTACTAAAATATCTTTGCCGTTGCAATGCATTCCCAAGATCGAAAATTTCAGGGGTAGTAATATGATTAAAAATCGGATATCCTGTTATAGGATGCATTTCATAATCACATAATATTTGTTCACACAAATAGACATCGCTATTAGACTGTATGGAATTTATAACCTTATCCACCGCACCAGACATCATGATATCGTCAGCGGAAAACAACCAACAATAATCACCATGAGCCAAGCTGATAACTTTCGCAATGTCCCTATCAATTCCCCCTCGGAATTCTTGTCGGTGGTATTTGATTTGGGGCAAGTCACGTTGTCTTTGTGCCACAACATTGGCGGTATTATCCGTTGACCCGCCATCCAGAATAACCACCTCCACACCCTCTGTAAGATTGGGGAGAATGCTATCCAGAGTTTGCCCAATGAACTTCCCAAAGTTATATGTGGGGATGCATATAGAAAGCGATATATGAGGCATAGGTATCAAACTCCTTGTTTCCTAAAGAAATTTCTAAATTTCAAAATTAATGGAATTTTGCGGAGTCTATTTTTTACTTTTATTTTACGTGCCATCCACATTATCCGAGTCTTGCTTCTGATATTCACGACTCGCTTATTTGTTCGATGCGCATACCAATCGTTTACGCCGGTCCTCAAGAACCTGACGTAACCAAATTTTTTTAAATAATTACTTATAGAGGCATCCTCAAAATTTGAATTGTCTTCGACAATAATTATAATCGGTGTCCATCGTTCAATGGAAAAACCCCTGAGGACTTTAAGTTCGTGACCTTCGACATCGATTGAAACAAAATCAATTCCGCAGCTAAGATTTTGCTCAACTAAGATTTCATCTAATGTCCTTGTATCAACCTGCACAGGTCGGCAGGTAAAACCATATGATTTAATTTTATTTCGAGCTTCCTCTTCAGCATTCACCTCGTATATCATCGACACCCCATGGGCTCTCTCGGCACCTTCTGCTATATAAAGTGTTGCTACACCGTGTCTGTCGGAAACAGCGCATTCATAGAGTGAGGCCTTTCGTGCCCCACGAATCATTTCACATAAGACAGGATTTGGTTCTATTAGGATACACTTCCAGCCTATTTCTTCGAAAAATAATGAGGTACTGTCGTCAACACCATTGTTTGCCCCAACCTCAACACAAACCCCAAGGGTCTTTCTCTTAAAAATTTCAAAAAGAATCTTGTCTTCGCCAAACTGCGAATAAAACATATTACTTCTCTTTTGTAACTTGGTAAAAATTGACGGGTTCGTAAAAAGTCAAACTTCTGCGTTGTGCTATATCCTTCGTCATTGTAGCGTACTGTAAGTACGCATCTTTACTCATGATTTGCACCTCTTAAATTTGAAACTTTTTCCATTCCTGTCTAATCCTTCCTTGTTACGAGTGCAGCAAAATTTACATAACTGGTACCTTTGCGGTCATTTAGTTTCATATACGGATTTTTATTTTCAATAACTGTCCAAATAGCCATACCCTCGTTACGGGCGTTGTAATTGCTGCAATTGCAAGTGTTAAGGCTGAAATGATAATTAGATATTGCAATGTCATATATTGCAACATCGGCTCTCTTGTAAATATTCGACCAACACCCGCAACAAATATACATATCCCAAGTGGACGACATACATCTTGCCCATACCAATGCCATTTTTCTTTCTGCAATAATCGACGGTGCATTATTGGAATCCAGAACACAATATATCCTATATTCAAAAGCAGCCATGCGATAGCTGCACCAATAGCGCCAAAACACGCAGTCATGTAAATAATCAGTGGCACGAATAGAATGACGGAAATCGAGTTTGCGTAAAGAGGTAGTCTTGTCCACCCAGATCCCAATTGCAGTGCATAGGGAAGATTCATCAATCCGTTCAAGGCAGTACCGCAAATCAGAACGCTTACTAAAAGATAAGTTTTATCCGCCGTTGCTTGATTTTGTGTCCAGATAAGGAGAATTTCATGGGAAAATAATGCAATAACAATAGCGACAGGCAAGATCAGAACGGCCATAAATTGACAACTTTTATGATAAAGCTGCTTCAATCCTTCCTGGTCACCCATAGAAATTAATTGTGTGAATCTTGGATAAATACTGTAAAAAACCGGGGTAAAAAGGCGCGCAAGGCTCATCGCGACGACACTGGCCAGCGTGTAATAACCAAACATCTCAAGGGAGAGCATCTTGCTTAATATGATCTTATCCAATTGAGTAAGAATTACCGCGAGGATAGAGATCCCACTCATTCCAGCAGCAAACCTCCAAATGCCTTTGAGAAGTTGTTTTTGAAAAACTGCATTTTTTTCACCAACTGGTAGCCTGCGCCAGAGAAACCGCGCTAAAAGAAAGGTATTTATTATGTAGATAACAATTTGCCATAAAAAAAAGGCTTGAATTGTTGGAGAAATCAACCACAAGATCAGAACGGCTCCGGCACCACGTAATGAGCTCATACTTATATTGATCACGTTAAGCAGCACTTGCCTTTGTAGCCCCATGAGCCCCCCAGAGTAAAATCCGATCGGCATTTGGAGTGCTATTACGAATCCCATGATTAAAAGCGCCTGTTCAATGGTTTTAGGAGATAATTGCCCTGCCTTAATCCAGTGATGCGCAATAAACGGTGATAGTGACACGACGGCAATTCCAACTAAAATAGCAATACCCCAGTAAATCACTTCCAGGGTGCGGACAAGATTGCGCATTTCTTGTTCTCTGCCCGATAACACGGAGAGGCGTGCCATTTCCCGGTTTAGTGTGCTGCTAAGCCCCATATCTAAAAGGCCAAATATTACCTGGAGCGTAGCAAAAATACCGATCAGTCCCCAAGATTCAATCCCCATAAATTTGATATAAAGTGGGATAAAAATCAATCCCATGAGGGTTTGCAATATACTCCCGGCAAAATTAGCAGCGATGTTTTTTTTAATGAAGGTCAAATTTTATATTCATTTCTAATGTGATAATGGGGTAATGGGGGACTAAAGGAAGACTTTGGTAATATAAGAAATTTAAGTTACCTTCTGCCATATTTCTTGGCAGGTGTCATACCAGTAAGGAGGACATCCTATAATCCCCTTGTCAAATGAACCTCCCCGCCGCAAGCGGACGGGGTATTAAAAATCATAATAATAAGACTTCTATATTCTTCTAGCTTATAAGCATATTAATTTTATTCACCCCAGTGAAATATGCTTCGCATTTCACGGGGTAAATCATCCTTGCCCTGTGGAATGTGAGCCTCTCTGGCTTGCGATACCTCCGATATATACACATCTATTACCTTCATCAACCTATGAGTCACTTATTCCACCGGGGTTGAGACTGCGATTATATTCCAGAGACTTGGAAACCGCCAAATCTGCAAAACTGATCTTTTTTCCAAACTCCTTGTATCCCTCCAGTGAAATAGCTTTCAGATTTGACGGGGTAAACATGTCTTCCCCCTTCAATACTATGTTATTCTTTGAGGGAAGTGTGCCATGATAAGATTAGTTTCGCAAGCATTTTCAATAAGTTACCCACTGTTTCTACAATCTAATATCACTGTTTCTACAACATTTTCATGAACTTCTTGATTCAAAATAGTACGCCCCAATGTCATTGTTGAGGAGTTTGCAAGATTATTATTCCATAAGTTACAAAAAGGGGCGATTTTCACCAGGTCTTGTTGCAACTTAATCTAAAGGGTGGGCTATAAGATCATAATTTCTTTTAAAACAGGCGAGAATAAAAATTCTCAAGTAAGGTTGGAAAAGGAAGGGTTTTGGATTACAACTTTTAGCCAATGATGAAGATAAATTTTTTGTATTAAGAAAGATAAATAACAATATAAATTTATGCCTAAGTCCTGTTAACCATTAACTCAATATATAGAGATTCTATATCATCTAAGAGCCGTTTTTCCGAAAATCTCTCTATTGCAAAGGAGCGCGCTCGCATTATACGTTTTTTATTTTCGCGGCTGCTCCCCTCCATCAGATATTTTAATCCCTTCGCAAACCTTGGCACATCATTTTTTCGACAAAGGATACCCCGCTCACATACCTCAAAGCCATCTGATTTGTGCAGGCCGTCCGGAAGGCCAAGAAGGTCTATCACACCACCAGCATCAGTGGCGATAACAGGTACGGAAGAGGCCATCGCTTCAATTATCGATACAGGAGTTCCTTCGTTTGAAGATGTCAGGGCTAGAATGTCTAAATCCGCGTACACCATGGGCACATTTCTCATCCAGCCACAGAAAACTACATGATCGTCAAGACCCAATTGCTTGGAGTAGCCCTCTAACCCATCTCTCAGCTCCCCATCGCCTATCACAATAAATTTTATATTTGCATCGGGATTGTGTTCAAGAAAAAACCGCGCTGCCTGTAAAAACATTCGATGGTTCTTTATGGAAACCAAGCGTCCTACAATACCAATCAAGAGGTTATCATTGCTGATTCCAAGCCTTCTTCTAAATTGCCCTTCCAATGCCTCACTACCCAGGAAGGGTCTAAGATCAAAACCCAGTTGTACGGTTTTTATTTTGTCAGTCGGTGCAATACGGAATTTTTCCACAAGCTCCTTCTTCTGGATCCCGCTTAATGCAATAATCACATCTGTAAATCTTGCCAATAGGCGTTCGATACATACAAACAGGAGAGACTTTGGCTTACTGAAATAGCCTTCAAACACATGGCCATGAAAGGTGTGAACCGTTCGTATTCGCTTTCTAGAAATAAGATTATACATCAGCACAGCTACCCTACAACTTGAGCCAGCTTTTGCTGTATGCGTATGTACGATATCTGGTTTCTCTTTTATAAGTCTCCATAAAATTTTCCGGAAGGCCTTAAGATCCATCCTGAGGCCTATCTCTCTCTGCAGTTCTGGAATAACTACAGGTTTGTTATCAAGAGAATCAAAAAGATAGCTCATGTCCCCTTCAGCAGGGGAAATCTTTCCCGCAACCAGTATTGGCTCAAATATTTTCTTATCCAACCCTTTTGTCAATAGATGAACATGGATAGCAGGTCCCCCTATATTAAGGCGTGCTATCACTCGTAAGATCTTTATTTTCCTATCTTTCTTTAATGCAATGCTCTCTTTTTTATGGCCTTCGACTAATGTATGTCTCTGGTGCCATAGAACTATCCCATTCAAAATCACTACTAAACAAAGCCGGAGTGAGATTCCAGTGATAGCCAAAGGTTTCATAAACCAAAGAGAAGTCTTACTTTGCTTTTCAAAGAGCTTATAACTACTCTTATGAAATTCAAAAGATGACCTTAGAAAGGCCTCTGTACTGCTCCCCCCAACATAATGAACAACAGAGCCCTGTGGAAAATAAACCACCTTCCATCCCTTCTTCCACATTCGTTTGCACCAATCAGCATCCTCCCAGTACAAGAAAAAACGTTCATCCATCAGGCCAATATCATCCACCGCCTTTCTTCTCACCACCATGCAGGCACCAGAGACCCAATCAACCTCCATAGGGATTTTTTCATTGCTTTGCGTTGTTAGAATATTTTTACGGGTAAATGGATTATTAGGAAAAAATCTGGTAAGAAGTGATGATCGGCCAAATAAACCTGTAAGCGGTGTGGGAAAAGTCCTCGCAGATCCCTGCACAGATCCATCATGATTAAGGATTTTTGGGCCAACAATCCCTACATTCGGATTATCTTCCATGTAGCGTACAATGCGTTCAAAAAAACCATGCATTATGACATATGTATCAGGGTTTAAGAGTACTATATAAGGCGAATTACTTTGTTTCAGAGCATTGTTGATTGCCCTTGCGAATCCCATATTGTAGCTGTTCTTTGAGAGCATAACATGGGGGAATTCTGTTTTTACACGATCTACGTCATCCTTGGTTGTGTTATCCTGTACAAAGATCTTTACATGCAGGGTATGAATTGTATCATAGATCGATCTTAGGCAACGCAGAAGATAATCAGTGCTCTTATAATTAACTATGATAATATCTAGCAAATCCTCACTATTCTTCATTCTTTATGTCCTGCCCTCATTATGTTAGCATCCTAGCAAAAAATATCTCTGTATATCTATCTAGTCATCTTCGCCTTTTAATATTTATGTCAGCTTTATTATCTTCCAACTCCTGCACACCGATACAACTCTATTGTTTTCTGGGCTGTTTTACTCCAGCTGAACTTCCTGGCTTGCAAAATAGCCTTTTTTTTCAACCCCTGGCATAACGTCTCATCATCTAATAATCTCCTTATACCCGACAACAATTCATCTACATTTGTAGGGTCTACCAGCAGGGCAGCTCCACCTGCAACTTCAGGCATGGAAGAGACATTGCTTGTAATTGTAGGTACACCCGAGGATAAGGCTTCAAGCACAGGTATGCCAAAGCCCTCATATATGGAAGGATAGATAAAAATCTTCGCTCCCCTTATTATATAAGGTTTTTCATCCTCCTCAACAAATCCAGTGAAGATTATCTTGTCATGCAATCTTAACTCATCAATCAAATTAGATACCTGTCTATAGCCCCACCCCCTGTTACCAACAATCACAAGTTGATAGCATTTATTTACTTTCAACAATTTATCGTAAGCTAAAATTAAATTTGCTACATTTTTTCTTGGTTCAATCATTCCAATAAAAAGCAGGTATTCACCATTTATTCCATATTTATTTTTAATAAGCTCTGTCCTCTCCCTCGGGAAAGATGGCATAGGCCAATCCCACCCCCCTAAATGAACTACCGATACTTTTTCTTTTTTAGCACCAGTCCAAAGGATAAAATCTTTTAAAGTTGACTCTGACGGCGAGACTATTTTATCGGCCAACTTTGCCACAAGGCGTGTAAAAAACTTAAAGTAATATCTCTTAATAACTCTGTGGTATTTAGGAAATTTGAAAAATGTCATATCGTGAATAGTTACAATTTTCTTGGCACCAAATGTTAATAGCGGAAACGAGTAATGCAAGGAATGTACTACATCGATTCTTTTCCTGACCGTAATATAAGGTATAAGCAATTGCTCAAGCAGAAGCCTAAAAATAACTATTCGAAAAATTTTGCTTTGGATGTTAATCAATGTGAAATTATTTCTTTCCAGGGAATCCAAGGAATGTTCATCATCTTGCATAAGAATATAATAGCTATTCTCTAAATCCAGTTTTGCAATTTGTTTTACCAGGTTTAAGGCGTAAACACCAACTCCAACTTTCTGTTTGGGAATTTGAGTGAAATCAATTAATATGTTCATTTGAATTCACACTTTTTAGTGAATCTTCCAATAGCTTTAGCTAAATCGTATTCACCTGCTTTCTCCAAACCACTCTTAACAAAGTTATCCCTCTTTTTATAGACTCCCCTTATTCCATCTATCCAATTCTTTTTTTTCCACCCGCCTATTAGCAATCCCCCATTTTGCACTACTTCCCTTAGACCGGAATTATCCGCAGCCACAACTGGGCAGCCGCAGCACATAGCCTCCAGCGCAGGCAGACCAAAACCTTCGTTTATGGATGGTAAAACCACTAAGGATGCGATATTGTAAAGGTCAACAAGTTTTTCCGTGCTCAAAAAACCAGAAAATACAATCCTGTCTCGTGGAAAATCCCTGGAATTAAGTATTTCATTAATTTCAGGGTTCCCCCAGCCCTTTACGCCGACAACCAATAAACTGAAACCAAATTCTGTCAATTCAGGCATCAAAGAAATTAAGAATTTCAAATTTTTCCTTGGCTCTATTGTGCCGACAAACAAAATAAATTTTTCACTTATTCCGAGTCCTTTCAAGATTTCTTTTTTTTCTTTGGCGCTAACATTTTTGGTGTAAAATAATCGCTTATCAATACATTGCCCGACCAGAATGTCTTTACACTTTCTTTTTGGATAATTTTTTTCTAACTCACTCCTCGTATAATGTGACACTGCCCATAGTATGTCAGCCTTGTTCAATGATCTATTGAAAAAAATACTATAATAGAGCCTATCAATTAATATCATTGTGTTTCTATATTGTTTTGCTACCAGGTCGTGGACCGTAACAATGGTTCTTATACCTTTCGGTACCATTGGTGGTAGCACATTAGCCGGCGCCCAAAAGTAATCCGGCTTTAATTGTTTCAGGATAAAATACAATTTTATCGCATACCACAGGATGCCAATTCCACCAAAAATCCTCATGGGTTTTTTTATAATTATAACATTTTCCCTTGATTTTAATTTGTTCCTGGCCTCTTTGTGTAAGTCTCTATTGACTAACAGAAAAAGAAGCCATGATGGATTTTGTATAGATATTTCATTTATAGCTGTTATAAGGTAATTTGCAACGCCTGCTGGTGCATTCATTAGGGCCCTGGAATCTACGGCTATCTTCATATCAGTAAGTTTTCAAATCTAATAGTCTCGCGGAACAGACCTTAACCCGTGTCAACTCATATATAACTGATCTCGATTGATATAAATATTCATCCTCGCTGCCACCTCCGATAGTAACCATAAATGAAGATGGCACATGCCGCTGTCAACGAGGCCTCTGTAAAAACAGTTGCCCATGCTGCCCCTTTTGCACCGTATTCGGGGATGAGGAAAAAATTGAGGCAGATATTTAACAAGGCACCCATAAGGGCCATATACATGTAAACTTTCTGCAGATCTAGAGCAATCAATGCCTGGGTCACAAGATTTCCCGGGTAGATGGCGATAACAGCAACAAGCAAAATTTTAAAAATCCCAATACTCTTTGAATATTGTTCTCCGAGAATCAGCTGAAATACGGGTGCCGCACTAAAATACATGATAACGGTAACCAGAAATGCAAGAGATAATAAGACCACGAAAAGCTTTTTAAAAAACGAGTAAAATGCTACCCCTTTCTCCGTGCCAAGACGTGAGAGTCTGGGAAAGGTTACCATCATTGTTACTCCTGCAACCAGAATGAGGCCCTCCATAATCTTGTATGCGCCATTATAAATCCCGACTTCGGGCATGCTTCTGAATCCAGCGAGCATAATGGTGTCAATGCGATAATAAATTACCCACAAAAAGCCCACCATTGCCAGTGGATATGCCTCTCTAAGGGTCTCTGCGATTTCTCGTCTTCTCAAATTCAAGAGACTTCCGAGTGGCTCTCTCAAATACTTTTGCAAAAGAGGGAAGGCAACAATAAAAGTCAAAAAAAGGCTAAGCGAAAAGGCAATAGAAGCGGAAATTGCTGATCTCCATGACATGAAAAGAAGAAGGCCAATACACAGAAGGCTAATCCGCTGTCCGGTTAACAACAGCGCCTCCCACGCCATTTTCTCGATTCCCCTGAAATAACTGTAAATAAAATTTAGGAGAGAAAAAAAGCAGAAGCCAAATCCGAGAAGCATTATTGGTATTTGGAGTTTCCTGTCAAAGAAAAATGATACAACGCAAATGATGCCAAATCCGGTTATTATCGTCACGACTTTGGTGCTTGCCAGCAAGAAAAAATGGCTTGTCTCCTCCCTGGCTACCCACTTGACGCAGAGAGGATCCAAACCGAAGTCCATAATAGTACAGACCAGGTAACCCACACTCAATGCAAATGAAAAGGTACCAAATTCACCAGTGCCGAGTATTCTTGCCACATACAGAAAGAATACATAACCTAATAGCCTTCCTCCAAACTGACCAATAACCTGAAAAACCAGATTAGTCGTAATAGTTTTATCTCCCAGATGATCACTGAATCTCTTACCCGTCACCCCCAATATGGTCGCCCCTCTTTTCACTATTCCGAATTATTCGCTCAAACCCAACTATGGAGCAAAGAAAAATTCTATATTTTAATCCCGCTTATCTTCCTCCTCCAAACCCTCAATCCCGAATTCTTAAATCTTTACCCCGTTAAATGCTTTTTCTTTTTTATTTAACCGCGGCCCTAATTCCTCAATCCCTGAATCTCTAAATTCCTTAAGCTCTAAATCCCTCTTTTCAATCAAATTCAAAATAACAACAAACCAGAACATAAAAATAAAGCTATAATCATACCAGAGATAATCAAACATCTCTCCTATCAAATACGCAAAAATAGCCAGGGCATAAAATTCGTTGCCACCCTTCTTGATATTACTGATAGCTAATCGGATAAGATAAGCAACAAATACCATAAAAATACAAAAACCGATTATACCTTGTTCTGCTAAAACACTTAAATATTGGTTATGAGCGTTTAATTTATCGTTAGGTGGCATATCGACAAATTCATGGTATCGATTTTTAAAATTGTTCAACCCAATACCAACTAAAGGATACCTCTGGAATATAGCAATAGCAGCTCTCTCTAAAATTAATCTTCTCCCTGATGCTTGATCAATCTTACCCTTCTTAGCAGTAGCTACTGTATTAACAATTCTCTGCTTTGCAGCAGGCATAGCTATCAAAACGACTGTAAAGACCGATGCTAGAATCATTGCCCTTGTAAAAAAAGTCTTATCCTTTCTTTTTAACCAGATACAAAGCCCAGCTGCACAAATGAATGCCATCCAGGCACTTCTCGATAGAGAAAATACTACATTGACAACAAATAATCCGAGACAAAACCATAATAAAACCTTATAGGCCCTTCCCTTCACATTTTTTAACTGACCAAGCGTCACAAACAATAACAGCACAAAATAGTTTCCAAATACGTTATTATGTATAAAGACTGATGTAGCAGATCCAGCTCTTGAGCCAACCCCTAACTGATTTTGAATTAGGAATTCTTTAATCCATCCAATCCTAAGGAATTCCACAACACCGAGGATCGTTATTATTATTCCTACTATATTCAACACAACTAAGAAAATCTGTGTGAGTTTTTCCTTAAAGAGAAACTGGAGAAGGAGATAGAACAGTGCAATATTTGACATGATTCGGATGTCATATTTGACAGCTTCAACTTTATATGTCGCAAAAACTGTAGAAAGAAGGAGGCTTAAGCAAAAAGAAAGTAGGATAAAGGATAATAATTTTTCCTTAAACAACTCCTTTGGTGGAATTCGCTTATATAAGATATAGCCACATAAAAACAAGGTGGCAAATCCTATTATAAACTCTACCGAGGAATACTGCATATTACTTCCAAAAAAACCAAAGCTTCCGAATTGATATTCCGTGTGCATTCCAACTATTAATATGAGCAGAAATATTCTATAGACTAGATTCTTAATATTCTTTTGCATCATTTTAGATCTATCTCTATACTGATCAATCTTTGTTGTTGTGTACTAATCTTTTTTGGAGGTTCTAAAAGGGTGGATTATTGGAGCAAAATAGCATAAATTCTAACACTTCAAGTTTTGAAAATACACCCCTCCATGGCCGATGAAAATTTTGGTAAGTATCCTCGCTCAGTTTTTCTACTGCTCTTGGTTCTTAACAGAGATCGGTTGACCAAAGGTGGGAGAAGGTTTGGGATGAATCCTCATTATCCGAAGGTATTATATAAAGAAGGCGATATAAATGGAAAACATAGATCCAATAACAAATGCCAAGATGATATTTGGTTTCTTTTTGACTTTTATAGGGTAAATTGAGATTGGGCGGGTTGAATTAACTTGATATTTTCAATAGATTTCTTTTTGATCTTTATCCCCTCTATCTCGGATTTCATCTCTTCAATCTCAACCATTAGTAAGCGTGATCACCTTCAAAAGGATAACATGCTCAACAGTCATGCCCTTTCATTCGGGGCTTGGTTTTGATATGTAGGGACCAGTTCTTTTAAAAGCGAGAAGATCTGTCCACTGTCCTTATCTTCACTCGCTAGAGATATCACCTTATCAGTCTTTTTTAAATACTTTTTATCGAGCTTCTGGCCAATTTTTGCTGAAAAAATCTTTTCATGACGGGTTTTTGTTGTTCCCTCCTCAGCTGTGAGCAATTCTTCAATAATCTTTTCCCCTGGCCTTTTTCCAGAGATAACAATGGGGATATCTTTATCTGGTTCCAATCCCGAAAGCCTAATCAATTCCTCTGCTACCTGATAAATTGATACCGACTCGCCCATATCCAATACAAAAACATCGTTATCATTTCCCATAGCCCCAGCCTGCATTACCAACTGAACGGACTCTGGTATAGTCATAAAATATCTCTTCATCTCATAATCAGTTATGGTAATCGGGCCGCCCTTTTTTATCTGTTCCTGGAAAATAGGAACCACACTCCCCCTGCTTCCAAGCACATTGCCAAATCGAACAGAAATAAATGAGGTCGAGTTACCGGCCAAACTAAGGATCAGATTCTCCGCAACCCTCTTTGTTGCACCCATCACACTGGTAGGATTAACCGCCTTATCCGTAGAGATATTAATAAACCTTTCGACACCGGATTCGGAAGATATCTTCGCTACCACCTTTGTTCCGCAGATGTTATTTAATATTGCTTCCCTCGGGTTTCCCTCCATAAGGGGAACATGTTTATAGGCGGCTGCATGAAAGACGATAGTAATACTGTTCTCTCTAAATATCCTTTTAATCTTATGTTCATCCTTTATGTCTCCAACAATAGACAATGCTTGAAGGTTTGGATATTCCGTCTTTATCTCCCTATCTATATTGAAAAGCTCAGTTTCCCCCATATCCAGCATAATAAGCTTTTTAGGATTAAATCGAACTATCTGTCGGCATAGCTCGGAGCCTATTGATCCTCCAGCACCTGTCACTAATACGATATTATTCTTAAGGTATAAAGAAACCTTTTTTAGATCAGTCTTTACTGGTTCACGCCCAAGTAGATCCTCAATAGAAATATCCCGGATATCATTGATGGTTACCTTTCCATTTATCAAATCAGAAAATCCAGGGAGCACCTTAACGTCTTTTATATTGGCCTTTCTTACATTTTCCATTATCCCCCTGATATCTTTTGATGTAGCAGAAGGAATGGCAATAATAATTTCTTTAATATCAAACTTTTTTACAACTTTAGGTATATCCTCCCTCACCCCTAATACCTTTGTGCCGTGTATTAAGGTATGTTTTTTATTTGGATTGTCATCCATGAACCCAACTGGCAAATAGCTGGATCGCTCTGATCTCACCATGTCTCTCACCAGCTGTTCACCAGCAGAACCAGCCCCTATAATCAATATATCTTTTCTTTTTTTACTGTTTGGACCTGAATAATAAAGACGGAAAAAGGCCCGCATGCCAACAATAAAAAAAACGGTTAGAAAAAAGTCGATAAAGATAACCGACCTGGGAAAACTTGAAAAAACTAACCAGTCACGAAAAACCAGGGCAATAAAGGCAATCATAGGAGACGTTATTGCCGAGGCCTTAATAACGGATAAAACTTCCTCAAATGATATGTAGCGGAAGGTGATATGATAGAGACGAAAAATCCAGAGCATCAGGATCTTAATGGGAACAAGTATCAATGCAATTACAAATATCTGATCAAGATACCTGGTTTCTACTGCCTCAACTGATCCTAATCGAATCAAATAAGCAAAATAAAGTGATAATATCAGTAAAATTGTATCTATAATTATAGACAGAGGTTTTTTATATGACTGTGCAGCGGTAAAAATACTATCTAATCTTTTCTTTATCATCGCTGTCTTTCCTTTTAATCCCCTGCATTACAAATAGAATCACAGATATACCCATACCATTTAACAAAAGGTTGTACCAGATAAAAGCTTGTTACAAATTATTTGTTTCATTTTACTTGGTGTTATAAGCTCACAGCTTAATAGCCAATGTATTTTACAGATTTATTATAAGAAAATTAATCATTTTAGTAATCTACTGTTGACATTCTATAAAACCCCATTGTTTGTTTGGCTTCCAATATATGCAGTAATCATATTTTTTCTAATAAAATAACTGGCCATAGTAAAAGCGATAAAATAAGCAATTAAAATGGATAAAATCATAATGTTTCCAAAACCTTAAGCAGTAAAACAGTAACTCCAACAACTAATTGCAGCAGACCATAACCAAGTGAAACCTTCCATTGTGATACCCCTTTTTCGTTTGCCAGAACCTGGTATAGGTGCCTGCGGTGAGCTCGGAGAAGATTCTCACCATCTTTTATACGAACTGCCATAGTAGTTAGTTCATCTGCATAAAAGGGAAACAGAAATGCAGCCAGGATTCCCATCCCGCCACCCTTTGGAACAAGCCCCTTATGGGAACTCCGCTCATTCGATTTGTCCATCAGACCGAGAGCTTTGCCCCAACGGGAGATAAGCCAGGCCCCGGCTCCACCAAAAACTAAGCAAATAATATACAAAACTATATTATCCACAGACCCGCCTGCCAAAGCTCATATACATTCTTCTCAGTACCAACTAGTTTAATCAGAAATATCGTTCAATTTGCTTTGATGGTCCTGTAGGCATAGCGGGCAGGTTACACAGATTTTCGCAGACTAAGAACCATATACCATCCTCTTATATTCCAGGGACCTCGCTCCGAAGTTAATCAAGAGGCCAACCTTTAGCCCCGTTGCCTTAAGATAGTTGATAAGCTGCGCTTCTTCAACACTGGACAATGAGGAAACTGCCTTGATCTCGACCTGCCCGCCATCGCGAGACAACATTATTCTACCGTATCAAGGAAAGATTCGAGACGGTTTTTCAAGAACCGTCTTCCATATCCAGTTTTGAAGTATTGTTCTCTTTTTGTCGCGTCTTGTCGGCCCAAACATGCCTCATAGTAAATCAGCTTAAAAGGACGTCTATTGGCAGTTGATTTCACTTTTCCTGTTTTGTGTTTTTTCAACCTCTCTCTTAAATCTTCCGTGAATCCTATATAAAATTCTTCATCCTTTTCGCTTAATAAAACGTAAGTATAATACATTTTGTGATCATATCCTTGGTTCGCTCAGGCGAGGCGGGCGGGCAATGATCTCCTCATAGCAAACAAAATCAGGTTGATATGTTTTGTCCAGAGGTTGTCCTTTATAGCAAATTTGTATCGTTGTCTGCGATTTAAATGGAACCTCCTGGCCTTTGAATTCCCTTCCAAGGGCTTCTTGGTAAACGGCCTCTAAGAACCCACACCCAAGCTCCTTATGAACCTCCATAGCTGCGCCAATTATTTTATATGTTCTTTCATCTTCCATTTTTCATAATCTGCGCAAATCTGCGTAACCTGCCCGCCAATGCCCTTAATAAAGCGTAAACAAGCGCAAGTATTTAAATTTATAATGAAATAGTATCTTTTGAAATGCCACTCAAGGCTATGGCAGGCGGGTCTGTGGATATTAACACTTGTAATAAAAAATGAGATATTATATTATTTTACTATACCCACGGTCATGAAAATAGGTTCCTTCAGATTCCATTTCTATTCAGATGAAGGAAACGAACCACCACATATTCATGTCGCCACTCCAGATGGCGAGTGTAAATTCTG
>JGI10211J14876_10000074_pt1 | contig 33889 bp, 42 predicted proteins | sample Etolagsediment_FD_14876 | JGI IMG/M metagenome (IMG submission 14876)
GGGGGGGTCTATAAAGAATCTTTTTAATGGTCTTCTTTGTGGTTATTGTGAGGTTTATCGGGTTGTGAGCCCCGCTCCGCGAACTCTGTCCTTCTAAGGGGTTATAGCGTGAGTGGCTCGGCGGGCTAAGCAACGCGCAGCAGTTGCGATGCACAGCGGAGCATGTGCATTGTGTTGGGGGAGAAAATACAAAAAAGTTTTGGTTTTTTTCTCTTATTTACCCTCGATGTTGTCATCCAGACAATTTCGAGCTGCATGTTCTACGCTTGTTTCAGTGCGCCTATGCTTGTTTGGGGTTTTTTTCTTTTCTTTAGTGTGGTGTGTCCGGAGACACGGTTGGGCCTTACGCATTTTTCAGAGATTCCCTTTACGTAAGATGCTCTATAAGAGCGTATGTTGTGGAGGGTATCTTTTTTTACCCTCCCGGTTAGGTCACTAAACCCTTACTCACTGTCGCAACAGCTTTCGCGGGGTGGCCGAAGCCGCCCTCCCGGTTAATCACAACACTTGTTGGGATTTTTACCCTCGAGGTATGTCCGGAGACGCATTCGAGCTTTGTGAGTATGTCTCTCACGTAAGTCGCGCTTGTGGCGTGACTGGTTGTTGCGGACTTTTCAACTGCACGGTTAGCAGTCAGCCCTGTGCCTGATGGGGGGTTATTTTCCCAGTAAGGGGGAACCAGCTCCGTGGGAGCAGCTGGAACCTTTTCACCCTCCCGGTTAGCAACAACACTGATTTGGAAATTCAATTTTTGTTATTTTCCCAGTTATGATTGCTTTTGAAATGGTCAAATTGTTCTTGTGATTGTGCGAGATGTTAAACCATTAGCAGACAATCTGTCCGTCACTTTTTTTGTAACTCATGAGTTGATGTAATAAATGGTGGAACATTTTCCAATTTATCTAAATCTAGATTCTGAAATATCTCCAAAGTCTTCGGAAGGATAGGCTTGTTGAACATTTTCGCCTAGCAAGGTAAACAACTCTTCGTATTTTTCTTTAGCCTCATAAAGATATATAAGATTGTACATTGCATTTGCGTTGCCATGCTCAAGTACCATCTGATGGTACTTCTCAGCGCTAGGGTAGTCGTTTTTTACATTTTCGTAATACACATCAGTTATACTGACAAATTCTCAATCATTGTGTTTTTAACAAAAATTGAATTATTCTCCAGATTGTAGAGATGGAAGTCTCACTAGAAGTTTGTGGGGGGTGGCTATCTGGTAATCGTAAACATATTAGTGATGTTTCGGCTTTCAAAAAATGGGTGTCAAAAAATACAAAACGTATGGACCAAACCTATTGGGATGAGTATGTGGGCGAAGCAAATGTGAGTCTGATTAACGATGCTGTCAGAGTTATTTTACCCGAAAATAATCCCGACATAGTGAATGAAGCAAAGTTGGACTTTGATAAATTTACCGGGGATCTCAATGTAAGTTGGGTGAGTGGTGAAAATACGTTTGCTGAAAATAGCATCATCATCATCCTTGGTGATTTGTGGCTCCATTACAAGGATGGACAATTGGGCGTATTGCTTCATATGCGCAATTATAATGTTTATGACATTTTCCTATTGGAAGACGGCGAAGTGCGATGGAACTTGTACTTTGACATGCATCACCCTAATTTGTTAAACCACATTAGGCGGTATAATGAGGTAGACGAATTTAGCGATGAGGTGTTGAGCTTCTTACAACGTTGAATGTTTTTTAATGAATATAAGTTATGGAAGGTAAATTTGCCTAATATAAAACTTATAAAGATCGACTTGTTGATTATAAGGGCGCTCATAATCTAATACAACAACTAGTCAAGCCCTAAAAAGAAAACCTTTCGGGAATGGTAATTATTTTTTATGGCTAGATTATAATGGATCCTATAGGATTGATAATAGCAGTAGTTGTATTATTGATTACTACTATAGTGAGTGTGGTGGGATCATTAATAAATAAGCCAAAAAATGGAGGGCGAGCTCCTCCTATATTTGAGATTAAGTACCCTTTCCGAGAGCATGTTGATATAGATTATTCAGGATTGGGCATCAGCAAAGATTTGACTATGAATTACTATTATTACTATTTGATAAAATTAAACACTGATCAGCCCCTTACTATGAAAGATATTCTAATATTAGATAATGAGTCTTTGGGAGATGATGAAAAAATCAACCTTGATTCGGTCATTCACCATTCCGGCGGGGTTATACTGAACTTGTGGGTGGCTGCCGATTTGGATAAGCTCCGCATCCGTTTTAGTAAACCCGTTAGAGTTAGAAAGGTATTCATTAGCGAGCAAATAATCAAACCACGTGATAGTTACATGATTACTCGGGTAGATAACCCTATTCAAGAATTGGATGAACTATTTCAAGTCCAAGCCCAAGATTTTAAGTCTATTCCAAATAGTACATCTTCGCCGATCTTTAATCAGATAACTGCTGAGAAAATCGACTATACGAAATACTTAGTAGATCAAGATTTGATACCTGCGGACACAACCCAAATAATGACTAAAGGGGAAGTTGGGGATGTCAGAAAGTACCCGTATTCATCTATGCATAAATGCGTTGTTATTAATAAACCCGCGCCTGCCAAATGTCGTGATTTGGGTATATACATATCCCAGAAATACAATAGAAAAATTGCTTCCAGAGAGTTTAAATGTCATGTTATAAATGGTCGGACTTTGATGTCCATTAAATATGATAGATATATCAGAGATGGAAAGAGTCGTGGTAATAACTGTGTAAAGGGGAAAGATGTATCCAAAGAAATTAGGCAGCTTTGTCGCCGGGCTTGGAAGGCTATGAATAGATTAGTTCATATTAAGCTTGCTCGGCTCAGGCATGAACGAGAGCTCCTGGAAGCTGGCGGAGTTGATCCTAATGACTATATGTTAGATGTATGTTCGGTACATTTCCGTACCAAGTACTTTTCGGAAATTGCCGACTCAGATACAATGTCTATTGTAAAACTTAGCGATAGTGAGTATGAAGAACAATTTGCGGATAGGTTATCTGAAACACCTACTTATGTGTACTATATGCGGATTGACGTCGGACCCGCAGATGGTAAAAATTACAACCGTGCCTATATTAACGAAATAGAGCCCTTTGCGTCGGGTAAAGGTTATATAAATGTGATTAAAAAATGCCTGGTAGAACCGTTACCCTCATCCAAAAGTAGTATATTGCATGAAGTAATCAAAAGCCGGCTAGATGATGGAGATATCAAGTTCAAAAAGGTTTCTTAGTTTAAATGTAAATCTGACGGATGTTTGTTAAGTAAACTTAGGTCTTTCATTGGGAGAATTATCGTAGATGGCTATTTATTGAGTCAATTTCTAGAAACCAGAATGATTTCTAGAATTTTTTTGGGAATAAATATAAGTCATGGAGCCGCTTTATATAATAATTCTAATACTGGTTATCATTGTTGTTATTATCATAGCTCTTTTGTATACCTTTTCATCAGGTCATGTTAGAGGAGGTCCCAATGTTAAACAATCATGTGAAGCGATCATCAACAAATTTATGAGTACGGGTAGTAAAGAATTAGAAGAACTATTTCTAGCGGCTATTGATGAGTCCCGCTACTTACTCAAATATTTTGGAAGTGGTAGATATGTACACCCAGCCGCGGCCTATTTTATTAAAAATCCTCTACCAAATGGTAAAGTTGGTGCTGATGAAAATCTAACTAGGCGCCGAAAACGACTCATACTGGATAATTTAGCGGACTCTTTTGAGTTTAAAGATTTTACTCCCGAAGTAGCGGCGGATGCATCCAACACTAGCTTAGGTGGATATGTTCTAAAGACTAGAGATACCCTACTATTTAAAATACCACCTGTGAGTGAATTGAAAAATGCGTTAACTGACTTGAAAAACCGAAAAGCTGAACTTGATGCTGATGCTGCTACCAGGGCTGTACCAACCGGAACAGTTACTGTCGCCCAGGCAAATATAACAGAAATACTCAGGGCATCAAAGTTGAGAATACTTGATAGAGAAATCGAACCTTTAGAGAGAATACTAGAACCGAGTGATGGTAATTATACCGAGGACGGATCCGCCACGGGTTATACTGATATAAATGACAAGTTTACAAAAGCCCAAGAAGAGTTGGATAGAATATTATCAAACTATACGACTACCGCGGAAAAAGCCCTCACTGAAGCGCGAAATGCTCTACCGACCTTGGATGAGTATTTAGACACCAAATCATTTACACACCATTTAATTCGAAATAGAATACCAGATATTTTGAATGAAAAAATTTCAGACATGGAATTGAAATTAGATGAAGTACCCTTGGATAGCTATGATTTATTGCCTGCCTTGATATATACAGTTCCTAAAATATCAGGAGCATATGAGAGATATTCAGTGTATTATCCACTTATGAAGATGAGCACGGATATTTTTAAACTTAGCAAATTAAAACCCGCCACCGGAACTGATAGTCGTAACATAATTAAGGAGTTATATGAAACCAATAAGCGTCAGTTGGCATCCCTGGAAGAATCAATTCAACCGATAGTTATGAAAGATTATTGGCGTGAGATATTAGACACAGCTTATTCTCAGGCCGTTGCGGCTGCTAAACAACAAATCAAAGAAGAAATTCAAGCTGATTGGAACATTAAAAGCGCTGTTGAAAAACAAGCAGTCATAAATAAGTTAGCCCAAGACTTGGGGGATAAAATCTTGCCCGGCATTCCTCAATTGAAAACGTACATGCAACAATACGAAATTACGAATTTTGTCAAACCGACCAATGCTCCGGCTTTGTCAGCCGTATTAGTTAAAGCGGCCCGACGTGCCCACGACGCCGTGGTAAATGCGGTTAATTTGAAGAAAGATGAGTGGGCTGATTTCTATAACTTCTCTACAGCCGACAAGACATATTTAGATGAACAAATAGATAATTATTATTACCTCGCAGACACTCGTATCGATAACGTATTGCAAGGATTGGGTATTCGCCGCAATGATAATACAAGACGAGCACTAAGTGAGGTCTTACTAACAGCCCAATATGAAAGCTTTGTTCAATACTTAGATAAAGAGGCAATACGTGCAGATAAGGGACTTTCAACTGTTGTTGACATAATGAATGATGGCAATGAAACCTATGCTAAGTGTATCCTGTATACAGCAACTAGGCAAGGTGGTGCTCTCAATTCATATATTGAAAATTGCTTGAAAAGCCCTGACTCTCGACGAACAGCTGGTGATGAACTGAAAGGTCTCACTCTAGCTACCATCAAAGGTGACCCTGTCAAGTGGAATTCCATAAGAGACAAAGTCCTCAATGCTACCATTCGGGGACAACTTGATAATCCAATGGATGTTAGTGGAATATGTGGTGCCGCTCCTGCTCCTGGGGGTCCTGGAGCTCCGCCTCCTCCGTCTGGCATCCCTACGCCTCCCGCGCCTCCCGCGCCTCCCGCGCCGCCCGCGCCGCCCGCGCCTCCGCCTGGGGGTCCTGGTACTGGGGGTCCTGGTCCTGGGAGTCCTGGTACTGGTACTGGTACTGGGGGTCCTGGTACTGGGGGTACTGGGGGTGGAATATCCGGATCAGATGAAGTAATCCCTAAGAAACCCAAGATAATTCAAAAAGTCAGCAATCTGGATGAAGAAGATTTTAGTGGGTTGCTGGAGAAGATGAAAAAACGTATTCTCGAAAAGAACTTGGTGAAGGGCGTATCGGATGATGATAGTGCGGTTAAAATAGTCAATAAATTCTTGTCTAAATACAATCCGACGCACGTGCAAACATCTAATAGTAGCTCATTGGTTAAAGAGTATGTTGATCTTAGATATAACGCTCAGATAAGAAAAAATCCACTTTTGAAACCATTTGTTATTTCCGTTAGCGTTTTAAATACGATAAAAAAAGTGATTCCCACCATATTGCTAATTAGTGATTTTGAAAAGTAATTCCGTAAAACGCAGTTTTGCCGGAAATTGAATTTTAGACTACTAGAGATGTTTGAGAACTTTGAGACTTTATTGACCGAAGGAGCCCTGTTGGACGGCGACTCGCCGAAGCGAAAGGCCAAAATTGCCGCTGCTGGTGAAATATATGATATATGGCCTATGGTCCTCAAATGGCATCATCGTTGGGATTTACACGCGCGCGCAAACAGCATTCAGACCACCTGTCGGTACATTTTCAAGAACTTTAATGTGGAGCATCTGTGCAAATTGTACACCATTCCAGCGGACTTTAACTTTTCCACAGACACCTTGATTTGGATGGGCATCCACGTCCCATTCGAAACTCTGAAATGGATGTACGGATTTGATCACCCGGCGTTGTGGCATCAGATCATAGTTCGCGGAGCCATCCGAGCTGGCCGCACTGAAGTAGCCGAGTTTTTCATCCGGAGAGCTTGTGAGAGCGATTTGAAATATTATCTTGAAGATGCTCAAGAGGCCGGGTGTGAAAATTTGGCGGCATTGATTGAAGCCGAACTGGCTACCTCCGAGGAGTGAAAATTGAATCTTTTTTCCACTACATATGTACCTGCCAAACGAAATTTGGACTTTTCATATTATACCCAAAGGCGTACACTCCGATATACTAAGATTAGTATGCAAAGCTTGGAGTATAATACCTCCAGATAACCGCGATGTTGTTAACTGGGCTTCCAGATATGGTCATTTAGAAGTTCTGAAATATGCCCGTCAGAACGGATGTACTTGAGTGGTTTGATGAATTGATAGAGCTAAATCACAAAAGTTGAATCTTTTTTGAAAAAAATGGACTGGAATCGTATGGATGAACATGCAGAAATACGAACTCTACAGGTTGCCTGTAAGTGCTTCCATTGGGGAGAAGTTCGTTTCAAAGAAGTTTGGAAAGTCAGCCGCAAACAGTTACTGTTTAAACTATCTTCGACACCTATAACTCTTGACGAAAAGGGTAAATGGTTGAAGAACTTCTATAACCAACTACACGATGTCGAGATGCCTAGCCTACTGCATAAATGGTGTGCACAAAAAGCCTCAAAGAAACGCTCTCTTGAATTGATGTCCAGACCGCCCAAGAAACGCCTTCGTCTCCGTTATGCCGTGGGTGATTTTGTTGCAGTCAAACCCGCCGAGAAAGGTATGCTTGATGCGTTGGTCTGGATAGCTCAAATTGTCAAAATTACTGAGGAGAATATCCTGGTTGATTGGTACGAACTGTCTAGTCGTGGTGCGACTCTGACCTTTGTTAAAGGAAGTGATCCGGCCATGGGTGAGATCACTTTTGATTCGATCTTGATGCCAGTGCACATTATCGGAACTCGAATGATGGACCGCGAGGAGTATTTAAGATGCGTAGCCAAGTCGCTTGAATTTTTTCCATCAATATACATCTGCAAAATCGCAGATTTGTGACAAAATGTCCCGAGGTCTTGTTGATAGACATTCTGCATTTAGTTACATATTAGGTATGATTATGACCTTTATATTGGGATTCCCACCGGCATAGGTGATATTGGCCTGGCATGTTGCTTTTGAGTGGGCTGAAAATACCTTTTGACAACGCAACTGAGAGGGTGGTAACATCCTGTGAACGTTGTTTTTTATTCTCCGATATAGTTGTTTTTGCGAAATTCGCATCTTAGAGACCTAATGAAAAATATAGGAATTTATCTTCTATACATATAAAGCTCGTCGAGAGGTTATATTGGTATCTGGAGTAATGTTTTCTACTGTCTAGTATCTCTTTGCGCGGCGTAAACAGGATTATTTACCCATTGTTGGGGTTGCTCGCGGACTTGCCGTTTGAGCGAGATTTTTGGCCATTTTTTTCCTTAAGATTTTTTGAACTTAAAAGTGTACATGTACAATCTGTACATATCTGTACACTGAGTTAGTAAGCGCCCGTTCGGCGAATGGATGGTGAGAAATATCTGTACACCTAAAAATGTACTCTCAAAAGCGTACAGATATTATCTGTACACCCCCTAAATAAGCAGCCATCCGAGTTGGTTTATAGTGAAAATATCTGTACACTTGAGATTTTTCAAATTTATCTGTACGGATATTTTCAGTTAGATTTCTTGGAAAAAATTTTCAAACTTTATCAGATTCAAAAAAGTTACCAAGCATTTTTAGAAATTTTTACTTAGAAATAAGCTTTGAGGTTTTCCACCCATTCGAGCTCTCTTTTCTCTTTCTGAAATCTGATTCATCAGTCCCTCTGAATGCATATTCCTCATAAATACGTTAGATGAGATATCTGTATCAAAGCGTTCATTGAACTTCTTTACCAATATAGATTTTGGCAACCAGGTGTTAGGAGTATACCAGGTCGGTTTCTCAACTAGAATGTGTTCCACAAATTTGACATAGTCTGATTTGCCACCATTGTAGTAATTATTGGTTGTGATATTGATGTTGATTATGGTGATATTACCATACGATCTATCACTAGTATGTGAGGTTACTGTGTCTTGTATCTGTTTGACCAAATCCGCATCTGGTCTATAACCCCGCCGGACTAATTCTCTCGTAACGGAGTTAAGATATCCGGCATTGGTTATACTAGGTATCTTTTCATAAGTATCTGGTTTTTTGACTATGTACAATATCAGGGGATCCGCTAGTTCCGGCAAGAGCGTTTTTTTGAATTCAATCAATAGTTTAATCTTTTCTTCATATCCACCCACGATAACATTGGTTACGATAATAAATTTATCTTCAAATACATCTGCGGTGAGTGTAATAGGTTTAGTGGAGTGACTAGATAAGAAATCTTTTAACGCTTCTTGAAACGCATCAATCATTTCCCCATAGCGCGTGGGGATCCATAGAAATAACTTCTGAGGTTTATCATGATGTACGAGTTCATAATCTCTAATTGATTCACTGGTAACTGTTTCTTGTCGAAGATGGCAATCTCGAATATACTCTAATATACTAGGACATTCGTAGAACAATCCTGACTCGTGTTCTTCATATTTGAGTAAGTCTATATTATCCGATAATTCGGGTTTCCAACACATTTCCAGATGAGCTCGCTTTGCAGGATCTAGGCATTTAAGTATCTTATCAGGAATGCATTTAAATAGTTGCTCTTTTTCACTGTTTGATAGGCTATTATACCATGAATCAACTTCAGCAGCATTGCTGGGCGGATTCATTTTTGATCAGTATACTTTTGTATTTTCATTTTTTTACATCCAAAAAACGGGAATCCGCGACAGTTATTTTGCTAGGAACTTCTGGATTCGTTTATCACCGCACCCAGTCCTTTTTTCTCTTGATGAAATTTTTCCAATTAGATTTTCCCCTTGCAAATTTCTCATGAGGGTTTGTAGTGATACATTAACTCTATTCAGTTCGTTGTATTTCTCCACCAATAGCTGTTTCGGGATCCATTCTCCAGATACATACCACTTGGACATATTGGATAGTATATGATTAATAAACTTAGCATATGTGCTCGCATGAGGGTCAATAATAGGATATAATCTATGTATATCCCCCAATGGATCATCAGCAGGAGGTTGCTCGCGGACTTGCCGTTTGAGCGAAATTTTTGGCCATTTTTTTCCTTAAGATTTTTTGAACTAGATTCTGTTCCATGGGAACGGAACGCCATGGAACAGTATGGATATAAGATGTGTTAACATATATAGATCCTTAATCAAACGGAACAAGTTTTCTAAAAATTATCTACTCCTGGATTATATAAATGAAGTTGATTTTTTGTGAAGATTTTTTTGGAAAGAACAAACTCAAAAAAGATAACTGGTTATTTCAAATATTTTTACGACAGTTTAGCGAGAAACCCCGTACTTTAGTGCGGGGATGACGTCATGGAGAAATAGACGCTGAAGTTTTCCATTCATCCGAGCTCTTTTTTTCTCCATCTGATATGTGATTCATAAGATTTTCTAAGTACAGACATCTTATAAATAATTTAAGAGATGTATTTTTATCATATAGCTCATTAAACTTCGCTACAGGAATAGTTTTTGGCAACCATTCCCTGGAGTAAACCATTCCGGCTTATCGCTGATAATATGCTTTATAAATTGGTCGTATATTGAGTCTGTTCCAAAGTTGTTAATGGTGGCTCCAGTAATGGCAATTGCGCATCACTTAATCCCACCAGTAGATTCTTTATTTGCAGATAACGTAATTGAGTCAAATCTATTTCTGGAATAAACCTATCCATTATTCGCAAGTAATGTTGATAGAGTGGCTTGCTAGTCATGCCAATAGCTATGGATGTTCGGATATCGGTAGTTTATCTAGTGTAATATGAAGGAGTTCCACGGGAAATAATTTCGCAAGATTCATGAAGCCCCAGGGCGATTATTTTGCATATATGTTTTAGTATAACCGCGAGACCATTGTTCTATTACATATAGTTCTCTTAAACATAAATCATTAGCTGTTTTTACAACGGGTCCTATTTTCCTATCATACGAACTATACACTTTAGAATCAATGCTCCGACTTATACCAAAATCTATTAACCTGACATCTCCAGTTTTTGGATTAACCACAATGTTGTCTCTATGCAAGTCTCCATGGATATATCCCAACGCATGCAAATTTTTTACCTGCGTAGTAATCTCTTCTTCATAAATAGCCCAGGCATTCGAACTTATGGTCCTATTAAACCCGCCCAAAGTATAGGGATATGCTTCTAGGACTATTTTGTATATATTATTACCCGCACGAGTTTTATTAACAATTTCAATGGGGGCTACTAGCGCGGGAGCAATTCCATGTTCCGAAGCCAGCTTAGTAATAAGCATTTCTTTTTCTCGAACATTCTTAACATATGTATCCCCCACCTTATTAGCCTTTGTATTGTATGGGTCCAGGTTCATATTACTATATCAAAATCAAAAAAAACAAAAAAACACTCATGGGACTTATGTAGTATCCATAAATAACCATCTAAGCTCGGGTAGAGGATCATGACATCGGTTAACTAATACCACCATGTTATTTGTAATCAAATCATGCTTCGACAATACTTCTTGTGCCCAAACTTCGCCCAATATACATTGAAGTAAGAATGATCCACGTATAACACCATTACTTAATCTAAAAGTGTCTCTGAAATATTGCATGTGGCAACTGGGTCATCGGATCAATATTCGGCTTTCTACCTCTTGATAACACGTAACTTCAGTATTTCGATAACAACATTGTACCATACTTTACTATTTTACACTTTGGACAACCTATATAAATCTATGGGAAATAAGAACTCTGCCAAATAGGCTATAGGAATTTGCTTAATTATATCACGCAGCATTTGTTGATGTCGAAAAAATATTAATTTTACAAAAAATAGTAATTTTTTGTGTGGGAGAATTACGAGGAACATGCAGCACCATTTGCGCAGTACCATTTATTTACTCCAAGTACTTCCATTAGTAGATGTGCGAATACACCAGTAAGGAACAGACTGATTTCCATGGAATAGCGTTCATTCCAATTTTTACACTCTTCGGGTAATTTGACCTTAAAGAAGTCCGGTAGAAGCAAGGATACCAATGTACCAATAATAACTATAACAATACCGACCACTACAGTTTCAACAGCCAGCTTTTGCCAATATTCCATATCGGGGAGATGTTTTCTACAAGATTATACTCACTCTAATAAAAAAGATAAACTTTTTTAATCATGGCCAAATCCAGGAATCATTCCCGTGGGTATTTGGGTAATTTCGTAACTCATTTGCATATTTCCCCCGCGAGTAAAATTCTAAAATTTCTACATCAGTTAAATCATTATAATACTCACCGAGTATACCTTTGATGTTTAACTCTGAGGAAGAAGTACAGGGAGGGAATCCCCATATCTTAGCTTTAGTTATCAAAACTTGAGCCATCACCATAAGTTTCAGTTCTATGTATCTGTAAAGTGTATGATAGCATCGTCTCGAGTTTGACCTATGTAAAGGCAATTTGTGAAATCTTTAAGCGAAAGTTCATCAAGATTGGTCCTTTCAAATACGAACAGACTCATTTGATATTGTTAAAAATCAATTTTTTTACCTACCACCTAACTACACCTTTCTAGCGGAGTTTTATAAACTACAATAGATTCACGGAACAAGGCTTTTTTTGAAGTAAGTAAGAATGACATTGCGGGTTAAATTATCACAAAAGTTTTTAATGGCTGTGCAAGGCATGTTCCAAGGATATGGTGCAGTGTTAATCAATTCAGTATTTATACCCAGTTTATCGCATGCATCTATTATTTCGTATACTGTCCGAACACGTATCCAATGACTTTGTTTTATTAGTCCGATGTACCCATCATCATTTTTAGCTACAAAAGTAATACAAACCCACTGGGTCGGAGTTGAAAAAAGTACAAATAATCAAACATGGCTGGTAACCAGATTGTATTTTAATTTTCAGGAATTTCTAAATAACCTTCTGGGATATAAAGTTGTTCCTTATTAACCCCTTCAATAGTCGTACTAATATTGTTATCAAAATGAAAGATTCCAAATGCAAGCAGCCGTGGGACATTTTTCTCTAGATCTGCTTTTAGCTCTCCGAAATTATCATAATAATCTGTCGCGTATCCTAGGTCTCCATAATAACATATGTGATTAATGGGTTTTGGAATCCAAATAAACGTAAATGGCATAAACTCCTCTCCGAACCCGATTCGACGCGTATATAAATTATCATTGAGCCATTCTATGACCTGGTTTAGCACTAAATCAGGACTGGACAAATCCATTTATTTCACTATTATCTTCAATTTTGTTGATCAAATATACTATTTTATGAAAATATAGACTATGGGGAATAGCAACACGAAACAAGAAGTCGAAGATAGACTCGCCAGATTGGAAGGTCTGGCTGACGTTGATAATGACGGGGTAGTATCGCGCGAAGAGCTGGAAGAGGCTCTGTTAGAAAAAGAATCCGAAATTGATGATCTTCGTAAAGCTTATGATGAAGTTATGGCTGAGAATGCTCGTTTAACTGCTGAGCTGATGGAGGAGCAAGTAAAAAATCTGGGGTCTGAAATTGCATCATCAAGTGTTGGTGATTTTGTGGAAGAATTAATGAAAGACCCGAAATATAATGCTAAATGGGTGCCTGACAAAATCGAGAAGCCCATACAAGTGGCTAACTTTAAATTAATGCTTCATGCTATAAAAAATATATGTGAAGCTTTCACTTATGAGTTATTTGGCCATGAGCTCAAACTGGTCATTGTTCCCAAAGCTCCAGAAACTCTGGCTTCGCGTGAACTAGAAGAACCAGAAGAAGATGCTGAAGACGCGGAAGATTCCGATGAGTAATTAACTATCTAGAACACTGAATCGTTTAGATAGATCTAATTTAGGATGCATGTCTATTTCAACATGCTGCTTATATTTTTTCTTGCGGATTTTAGCATTAATGCCTGCAATTAGATTCTCATAGCTAATAGAAGGCTCTTTGTTAATAGCTTTCAGCAAGCTGTATGTAAGCAATCCTCTGTTTTTATGTTCCGCTCTCACCTCGTAACTACATTGATCATCTTTACAACCGCTTATACATATTAACTCTCCGTTAGTCTTGCGAGGATTACGTTTGCGGGGCATATCCAACATGGTATCTGAATGACAGCAATCAAATATACACAACAACCGACCTTCCAAAGGTCTGACCATGAGTTTGTACAATTGATCGTCCCACATGTTATGATCTAGGCAACAAATACCCTCATCCTTACCGTCATCTTCGTCGCCACCATAATCAGTGCGCTGAGTACCATGGCCAGAGTAGTAGAAGAACTTGGGACCATCATACGACATTAGCCACTTAATGGCACGACGAACTTTGCTGTACGTGGGCTTGACGGACTCGTCTTCTGTCAGGATTTGAAGCTCCAACCCGCTTCTGTGCTCAGTTTCAAGATACTCTTTCACTGCATATGCATCATTACGGCAACCATTTAGTTGATTGACGGTACCTATATAATCTATTCCAACTATAAGAGCGCGCATTGCTTATAGTTTATCGCAAAAACTATTGTTTTTTGCAAATATTAGTTTTTCCTAAAAAATATTGTTACTTAAATTAAGATGCTGGTCAGAAAAGGTTCTTTTGCCAACGTGTATGAATTGGGAAAGAAATATGTAAAGAAGGTAAGTATAGTTCCTCTAATACATTATACATTTGTTAGGGAGTGGATGGTTTTGGCGGGGTTAAACCACCCTAATGTTATAACATTGCATGGGGTAGATGTAGTTGATAATAAGCTCGCTGTAATATTGGAGCGCTTAAAATACACATTACAGAGGAAGAAAAACTTAATAAAAAAGAAGCAAATTGCGGGGTTAATGTATCAATTGCTTTCTGCCGTGGCCTACATTCACAAAAAAGGCCTAATACATGGAGATTTGAACACATCCAACGTAATGATTAGACCTGGAGTAAAAATTATAGATTTCGGACTAACGATAGTTTCTATAACGGCTTATGGAGTATTGTATACTATAAACTATCGCGCTCCTGAAATACTCGAAGGAGAGGGTGTATAATCAACTTGTAGATATATGGGGGATTGGGGTGTATATTTATGAAATATTAACAGGATGGACATTTGTCAGAGCCCATCATAGAACCAAGGAGGCTTGTTTGGTGACCATAGATAATAAAGTAAAAACTATGAATGAACCTCGCAGAGATACGAATTTGGTATGGGATTTGTTGTCCCAGATGTCATGTCCCAGGTCAGAGCGCCTGACTGCCGCCGAAGTACTCAACCATAATTATTTTTCCGATATACCAAATATACATATAACATCACACCACGGGCGTTGTTATATATCTGAAGTCCCGATTGTAATAGTCAAGATGGTAGATAGTTACCAAAAAAAGTACAATTTTCCAAATAACGTGTGGGGTTTGGCAATACATCTGTTGCAACAAATATATGCTAGCAAGAAACCCTCACGCAAACGGACCATCCACTAGAGCTGCCATAAGTTTGGCTTCTAAATATTATGGATATATAGGATTCAAGAATGCTACAGAAGAAATAAATATTTTTATCTTACTCAAACAAGACGTATGTACAGAAACTGTTTGGAATATAATTGATGCTGAAGAAGATCCTGAAGTCATAAAGCGTTTGAAGAATATTGAGTATACTCCGTTAGCGACTAAGTCCCCGAAAAAGAAGCTAGAGATTTGCAGAAGCCGCGAGACGGGACTCTATGAGAAATAATGCTGCTCCTGCCCATGTACATAAACACATAGTACCAAATATTATTATGCCTGCTAAAAAGGTCTTATGAAATGCTAACATAATTAATCCCGTAGCAGCACCAAACAAACTCCATAATATACACATTATTGAGAAACAAGGAACTGAAATTCCATCAGCTAGTGAAAATAAAGTAATAGGACCATCTAATCCTAGAAATGCCATTTTGAAAGAAGTATATAAAACAATCAAGATCACAAATGGAGCAAACTTATATTAACATAATCAAAAGCCTTCCAGTGGATTTTACAGTAATCGATTCCGAAGGCACAAAATATCCAGTTTCAATGATGGTTTTGAGGGGATTTTCCCCGGTACTTGACTCTTTAATGGAATCTTCTATGAGCGAATCTATATCTAATCAGATAACCATAAATGACTTTCTCCAGTAACTGTGAAAAATTGGATAGAATTTATGTATAATCGGTTGGATTTTGAAAATCCGGATACAATGGGGTTATTCAGTTTAGTTCAGATTTTGGATAAGTATGAAATAAATGTAGAGGCACTTAATGGAGCGGTGCTTTACATAACTCGTGATACTAATCTAATGAAGCATATCAGGGCATGGTACGATTTTTCCAACAACCAAGAGCTTTTGCATGGTATGTTGGATCTATTGTCTCTTTTCACTACGCACAGTATGAGAGTTCAAACTGCAAAAATGGTATTTTTGGAACTGACAAATATTGCTATTCACAACTCCATACCTCATGCTATTAGTGCTCCCCAGTTATCTAAATGGATATCTCAGTTATCCACACTTATCGACGGCCATGATGAGTTCGCAGAATCCAAAGTTATCAAACCTCTGGAAGAAAAGAAATCTCCGGTTATGACGGATGCAAATGCAGATGCAACCGGGGAATCGTTCGAAGACCCAGCCATGACTAGGTAATATATGTCAGGACGCGCGTTGAATAGATTTCCAACTACTTTTATGGATAAAACAGAGTTCATAGGGGGACATATTATGTCAAATAGGGAAATTTTGCGTAGGCTTGATTTGTTATATTTGGAAGTACCAGACCTCAATGATTTAAATGATTTTCTCACACTTGAAGGTTACCAATATATTTTCAAAAAAATAACTAAACCCATTGTGAGAGAACCCCCTGAAGATCAGCCAAAATTCATGTGTGTTTCCGGGGATGTTTCAATCCGGAGCGCGCATGAGGGCGATGACGCATTCGAGGAAGCAATTGAGGGACCCAACACTGGGACCGTCATCTACATTGTACTAGTACGCGCCGCTACCTTGCAATGTCCATATATCGCTGTCCGCATGCGACTCAATGTTGAATTGAACTTGCAAAAGCCCGCTCTCATAACTCAGACTGAGTTTGTCCAATAAACTGTCTTCTACTTCAGTGAATCCAGAGACGGATCCGGCAATGGCCATCTTTTTTGGCCCGGAAATTCTAGCGGGTGATGAGAACCTTACAGTGATTTTTTTATCAGATAAATCCGGAGCATCAGCCTTAAGGACTATATAGAACCAGAAACACCCATTGCGACCGGTTTTAAGAACTTGTCCGCGTGAAGTCTTTATTACCGCTATCCCTGCTGGTTCTACACTTGGACGCAATTCGAATGGTTCAAGAGCAGGGTCTCGACCAGGAGGCGCCAGCAAAGGCACGGCAGGGGCGGGTGCCGCATTTTGTGCTTCTGCTACGATTGATTGCACCATCTTCTTAAGTTTTGATTCTGTGGGTACTCGAACTTGTAATTCTGCCAAGGATTTGCGTAGTGGGTCAACCAGAGACATGTCTGGCTCGCGAATAATTTCAACAAACGTTTTTTCGACACCACCACTCGAAGGGGCCTTGACTCCGCGCCATTTGCCATGAATGAAAGTTAGAACATCACCTTCCCTAGGAGTTTTGACATCCACATCTAGGTGATTATTGATGGAACCTAAATATACACTCATATTTTATCTACTATGCGACAAGCTCTAGTTATTATTTTTAAAAACCAAAAGTAAAAATGGATTTGTTAATGAATTATTGTGTAGACATCTCACAAGCCTTTGATAATTTCGGGGCGATGTTGGGGGCACTCATTGGAAATTCGAGGCGATGCTGCTTCAGCGAATAGTAAAAGAGCTCTGAGATATATAAAATCCATTGAGGAAGAATGTGAAAGAATCATGGCCAATTCTCCAAACGAAGACGTTACCGGTTCCATATACACAATAGCTAGGATGCTTAGGGTTTATTGGCAATGCTATCATCGCACATCTGTTGCTGCGTTGCGGCAATTTAAAGGAAAGAAGTATCCAGATGGCTGGAATGCTGACCGAGACAAGTTATATATACCTATTTGTCGCGATCTACGGGTACGAACCGAAAAAATACTGGACATAGTTTTATAATTTTGCTTTTTACAACTAGAAATGTTATCTGTAAGAGATAATGTTGATTCTATATCCATAGGATCGGGATCAGTAGCCGCACATGATAATTCTATAGCCATTGGACATTCTATAACCACCACAAAAATAACTGACGTTGCGATAGGTATGACTGATAAGTCTGTAATTAGATTTTATGAGGATTCAATAAATATTACCTCTCCAAAGATCATTATTAATGGACATATGAGTATTGCGGCTATGGAAGGACGTATAATTGCGTTGGAAGAGCGCATTCGGGAACTAGAGTTAGTCCCTCTAATGGAAGGCGGGACTGAATTTCGCAAAAAAACACAAGACCTGGGGAAATGCATCTATTTAAATACGTATCTCTTCGTTTTTTGGATTGGGAATGACTTGTCCAAGTACTCTATAATTCGACACCGCAGCTGCAAGCTTAATCTGTTCGGGTTTACCCGTTACAATCACGATCAGAGCTGGTGTGGTGCCAATGCATGGTTCAATCCATTGCATATACGGATAGATAAAACGACTACCAGGATACTTACGTATTAGGCATATTTTTCAATACATGATCCATATTTATTAAATTGTTCATCATCATTGATTTCTGACCAAGATTCCAGGTAAGCCTTTCGCTTCCCGAATGAGGGTTCGTGAACCAGGATTATTTTAGGTTGTCCAGCCATTTAATAAATAAAATATTCATTTGTTCATATCAATGTATCACAATGATGGATAAACAAGTTGATATAATTGTAGTATTGGTACTTTTACCATTGGCGGGATGATTTTTGCTTTACAGACATGAGGAGCTAACTCCTCTGCCCGAAGAGCGACTGGCCCGAGATAAAATCTTGGATGCATTGCAAAAGGATTATGGCAAATCCAGCCTCACGGCAGCAGATAAATCTCTACTTAGGCACGCATTGTCATCGCATGACAAATACCAAATGGTGCAAAGATTCAAAGGTATAACTCCAGATCTTGATGGAGCTCTGCTTAATACATCTACCATGGTCGGTTCGCGGGTGAACAATCTCATTTCCAGTTTGTAATTTCGCCTATATCTTTGTTTTTTTGCAAAACAACAAAATATTCTATGATATATAAGAATGAACACAAAAACCCTCCTATTGGTTCTGATACTTATTATTGCAATATTCATTGGGTTCAGAATTGCCCAATCAGGGAAGGATCAAACCCTACTAGGTGTTCTAGGTGTTATAATCGGCTTATATGCTGCTTGGTTGTATTCCCGCGGCGGCGTGGAGCAGTTTTTAGATATTCCTTACAACCACGGGCTGAGAATGCTCTCTAATGACTATGTAAGTGATGTTGATCTGCCCGACGATATACAGGATATTTACCTTTATGAGAATATTGCTAACGATCATGCTGTGCGTAATCGTGATGCATATCCGTATACTACAGATAGACATGGTCCGCGAGTTGGTCCACAATGGGCCATTGATAATTCCGACGTGGTAGAAGATGCAATGAGTTATAGCCGAGGGCTATATTCATATGACCCACTTTTCCCTTGTTCGGGGCAATTTAAGAACTATAATCATGAAGCACTAGATATCGATGACGGATTGTCTCGCCGTCAACAATATCGCTCGCTGATTAACAAAAAGGCCATTGATGGTCGAGTTAGGAGTACCCGTGCAATATACGATAAGTACTTCGCGGCAGAATTCGACGAGGCACCTCGCCACGAATGGTGGGGCGGAGAGTATGTGGTAGACTCGGAACTGGTGCCATTTTAAAAGCTGAATACTATTTTTCACAGACAATAATCTGCGATGTTTGTGGAAAGAATTTGCAATCAGATTCATGGAGTATCACTGTTGAAGATGTATTTGAGAATAGAATTCGAATTAGGCGTTGTTTTGATTGTCAGTTTGTGTGCGATAGTGTTGGTGAAGACACGTATTGTGACCTCAATGGGTGTATTGTACATTTCGATGAAAAAACTAATTGCAAAACCATCACATGTTATAATTGTTTGTTTGACACAGAAGGGTTTGCGGAATGTGATGTTTGTTTGAAAAATCTCCCTATAAATTCTTCAAATTATAGACATGTTAATCATAACAAAGTGACTGTTTGTAAAAAATGTCTGTCTGGAAACATAACTCAACCAAAAGAGCCATTTCTACAAAGCGGGTATGAAGGTAATAGAGAAGAACCCATCTTGATAGCGGCCCATAGATATTTACAATGGCGGAATCGGTTTATAAATAGTTAACAATAATAGCCATGACCTCCAGAGGTAATGTATCTAAAATAGATTGACAGAATGTCCAAACAGCTAAAAGCCAAGAGCGAGTATGCACGCGTTTCCAATAATGCTGACCTAATTTTTTTAATAATATTTTTAGCAGCGGGACTGACAAACCATTTGTGTACTATAGATCTAGCACACTTCCAAAAGGAATCACTACTAAGAGGAGATAATATCAAATAATAATCGCCCACCCAACTTTTATGTAACTCCCATTCGCATAAGTTGGTTTTACCCCGCCATTGCTTTGCGACTTTTATATCCAATTTGTGCTCGCTTATATCATAATAGTGATACTTATCTACATATATTAGTCCCCCTGAAGGGATCATTAACGGTAAGAGTCTTTTGGCTATGGGGGGAATTTGTCAGTATATACACCGACATTCATATATTAACAAAAATTGAATTTTCATATTTGTTGTAGAGCAGCCTTACTTTTAACAAGAAAAGGCATTATGTCTGTTGGTTGCCACGTATGTAATTGCGAAATCATTGGTACACATACTCCAATTGTATTGGATGTGGGTCATGGAAATATGGTAGGAACGCTAGCCGTTCCGGTTTGTGAAACTTGCAAGGATAAAATGGACAATGCAAAAGCTGGGAGCAGCGTTGTCGCAGGAGACATCAAACTCACAAAAGAAAACGCACTGGTTGCATTGGTGTCTGGGCGCAGATGGTGGTCAAAAATTGCTATAGCAATAACGATCGCTCTTATTGCAGCGGTTATCGGAGGTCTTTTGCTGTGGTCAGGCGATTCTGATACACAATGTAATCCAACCGGGTTGAGTCCGAACGTTCCGGACCTGGATACATTAATCCAAGGAGTGTTACAGCATCAACAATTACCTCTGGAAAACCCGAATTTATTGATACGAGTAATATCAGACCTCCGGCGATTAACTCCGGAAGGCCTGGAATTATTAATCCAGGAACTTCCAAGAGTAAAAAATCGTATCCATTCAAGATTATCTCTGGAAGCCGTGGGTTCATTAATCCAGGAACTATCAGAGCAACGACGATTACTCCTGGGAAGCGGTTCCAATTCGGAACTATCAGTGCAACGACGATTACTCCCGGGAAGCGGTTCCAATTCGGAACTATCAGTGCAACGACGATTATTCCCGGGAAGCGGTTCCAATTCGAAAGAATTGTGTCGGTGTTCTTCCGAATTATGTTGGTGTGGTTGCAAAATTTTACCGGAGGTTGTCAAATTTGAGAAAGCCGTGGGTTCATTAATCCAGGAACTACCAGAGCAACGACGATTACTCCTGGGAAGCGGTTCCAATTCGGAACTACCAGAGCAACGACGATTACTCATGGGAAGCGGTTCCAATTCGGTGAGTAACATCCCATCTACGGAAATAATCAAAAACAGCGAATTGGGTATATTGTTCAAGAACATTTGGTCGAGTTCGCATAGCATTGAAGATTTTAGGGAATCACCGCATGATTATTGCGTTAATATATCTGCGCTACAGTCTGGATACATTAACCTGACGCCACGGGAATCCTGAAGGGAATTTTGGAGCGTTCGAATTAACAAACTTTAAAACTTTTAAAGTTTTTTTGTAAATTAATAATGATCAAGTTAATTGTCGCAGTTGACAATAAGAACGGTATTGCTAGCGAAGGTAAAATACCATGGCATTGTCCGGAAGATTTAAAACATTTTCGCAAAAAGACTCGCGGAAAAACACTAGTCGTCGGCAGAAAGACTTATGAAACACTCCCCAAGCTGCCCGGACGGAAGCTTATTATAATGAGCAGGACTATGACTGATAGTGAATGGCCAATTTGTCGAAATGTCGAACAGGTTATTGATAATACCGACAATGATGAATTATATATAATTGGAGGGGCTCAAATTTATAGGCAATTTTTAGACTCAGGTCGGGTTGATAAAGTTATTCTCTCGCGCATTCCTGGAGATTTTGAATGCGATCAAGTCTTCCCCAAACTAAGTTGGAAAAAATGGACTAGAATTAAGATAAAGAAAATGAAAACATTTCAAATAGAAACATGGACGCAAAAATTATGAGCAATTCCAAAAATTCCTTTTTTCAATCAGTTAAGTTTACCTATCGCTATTTCAATTTACAACCAACATAGTTTTACTTTAGGGTGAGTCCCAAAGCCGTGCTTGTGGTTAATGCTAACCTTGGTGATGGAAATCAAATTAGCGCAACTTTTGAAGGTATAGATGCCATAAAGAGGTTTCTAGATTCCAGACACTTTTCCATTACCAAAGATATCACTTTGGATGTGTTGAAATTTAAGCCTGTGGATGATAATACTACCATAGTTGATTTTGCTTCTATGGAAGCAAAGAAAGAATCTGACGGGTTGACATTCTATAGGTATCAAGGAACATTCACAATCACTCTATTGGAGAATCTCAGTGTTGGAAAACTTGAACCGACTAACACTCGCAAAAAAATGGAGGCTATTTAGCGGCCCAAATATGTTCTCGAAGCCCATCTGACATCTGCATTGACTCGTCTAGAAAAGTTCGGATCTGTATTCTTTGTCAAAGTAGCCAGAGTATACAAGTCACGTACCACTGTAATAGGTTCAATTTCTTTAACCGCCTTGCCAATAGCTTGATGGCGAGTAGCTGCTTTCTTTTTCTTAATATCCTTGTATCCATATTGGGATAGTTTGCCTTTTTTTGGGGGTCGGAAATAATTTAGGACCATTTCCCTCCAATCCTCGATCTTCAATGCGCGTGGGAAGAAACTTTATATTTTTTCCCTGTTTCCTTACGTGTGGCTGTGTATCCTACACGCTCAATCTTACCTTTCGGACATTTCGACATCGTATATTATAAAGATTCTTTCTATATTTTTGCGGCAGTCCATTTTTGATTTTGAATTTTTGAAAGATTATATATATACAACCTAGTGTATTTTACGAAATGAGTCGACAGGTAGTGACTAAAGAAATACTCGGTAATTTAAGAAGAGGATTAATCAAAATTGAAGCCCATCCTGCCACCGCTAAATGGAACAGCATCAGACCTGGAGATATATTTATATACACAGATGGGACTGAGACTATAAGCAAAACAGTTCGCCAAGTTATTCATCAGCCAAACTGGAAAAGAATAGAGATAAACTATGGTGAATGGTTGTACGAACCAGAAGGCACTCCGGGAACCCGTCCCATCGGCTTTCGTTTCATGGAAAGTGAATGAATATTCGCACTGAAAAAAGAATATATTTTTTACAACAATATTCATTCATCAGACGAATCTTCAACCGACTCGTTCTCTTCTTCATCCTTTACGACTGGTGTCCAGTCCAAGGCAATCTTCCAATATTCAGGAGAACTATATACAAAGCCTTGTTCTTTGGCCCACTCTTCAATGCGATTTTTGATTCCCTTGATGTCCTCTCGGCTCAAATCACTCTTGGTGAGGATAAGCAAATCCTTAAACTCAGAGGAATATACTTCGGGGTATTTGAAATCTTGCAGATCAATGTCCAGAGTATGCTTTCCTTTAGCAGCTTCGCGAGAGCTTCTGCGATCCGCTTCATCTCTTATTGCTGTATAGCAGTCTTCAAGCCATTGGGCACGCTGGCGTTCAAATTCAGCAGCGCGGTTTTGGTTAGTAGTAGCAAGGGGGGTTTTACCGAACAGGAAGGACATATTTTCTTATAGCACAGTTAGTTCAGTCTTATTATACTTATGAAAAAGATATTTTTAATAAAAGTTAGAACTTCAACCATTTCAGTTAAAATTTGATTAGATAAATGCAAAATGTTTGATATTGACTTAGATGAAGTGGAAAGTCTGGGCCATTCATCCGGATCAATTGATGGACTGAATGTCAGAATATTTGGAAATTCGAAATGTCCATATATGGGTACAACGCGTCCAATTGTGGAGCGGGCGACTGATATATTTTGCATTTAACATTGCAAAAAATCAATTTATGCAATTTTTCTAAACGAACAGATTTTCCAATGCTTTAATGTGTCCGGATGGTTGTCTAAAAGGTGGTAATTCATCTGAGTGTGGTTGAACAAGTATTATATGTAAGTAATCTGAGTCAGTTTTTTCGGAAGGTTTCATTTCGGCATGTATGCCTTTATTTACTTTCCTAGGCTTGTAAATGGGATTATTAGGATCCATGGGTTGCCCCCTCTCGGGAATCGATCCCAGAGCATAATGCCATTTAGCTTCTCTGATCATATATTGTATTACAAAATAATGTTCACGAGCATTAAGGAACATGCCAAATCCACGACTGAAATACTTGGCTACGAGAAATTCCCCGATATGCGTAGATGCCATCCATTTCCAATCAGGCATAAATCCGCTCATTGCACCCGCCACGAGACTGGACAGTAGTTTAACGCTGCGACCATCATAGTAACCTCGCACACATGGAAAGTGGAATCGCGAAATTGTTGCTATAGGGTCTATGTAGGTTCGAAATAGCTCGATACACCGCTTCATACCGTCTCCATAGATTTTGAATCGGAATGATTTCTTGGTCTTGAGTTCAATTAACTTAGCTTCTGGGTACGTCTTTTGTACCGCAGCTAGAATTTCTTCACACTTCTTAGTGAATGGACCATCTTCAGATAAGTCAACTACAACATCAATATCAGAACATTTATTGTAGTCATCCGTACAATCCATACTTGGATAGTATTCATTGTCATAGCTTTCGAAAGTAGGATGAATGGTTTCCAAAGGATTGCGAATAACACATTCCGCAATAATGGATCCAGTGACATATAGCCTATCCATGTCCACTCCCTCGAAGAGGCCGCCACTAGCAATGCGGAACCGCTCTTTGAATTCCTCTAGACTAACTATACCCCATTCTCCTACAAGAGGGCGCACAACTTGATCGTGCCACAAATTCATGTACTTGTCAGATAAAGTCAGTGGGACATATGGATTGCGTTCAAGAGGACCATGATATTTCGGTAACAGACGGGCCGTTTCTATATCAAAACAGCATCTGTCATTGCTTTTCACTTTACTTTTCAAGATACACTCTTCTTTGAAAAGCATGTAGAATCCATAATATGTATAGTAAAGACATTTCTCACGCAGAGGGTCAATTACAAACACCGCCTGCATCAGTTCTAGGACGTGTTCGTTGTTCAGCACCAAGTGAGTATATTCTCTACTGACAACCAGCCAGCAATATAACTTGGCCATATGTCTATAGAGTCTATGACGGGCCAAAATGCTAAATACCGGATTCACGTCCAACTGATTGTAGAATCGATGCGGAAGCACTTGATAAAGATGCACTCCTTTGTTGCTAAGATGAGTTGAACCCTCATCAACATAATCACGATCCATTTCCATCTTTGCGGTGGGTTCAAGGTCATAATCTTTCTTGACCTTTTCAATCTTTTGCTGAGCCTCTGTCTTGATCACTTTAGGATCTTCCAGTTTATTGAAAATTCTCCTGGAAAAGTTGTAAGATATATTATCTTTGTTCCACAAGGAATCTTTCCAAAACTTCTCAGCGCCGACTTTGATAATATCTAACATAGTCCAAAGAACCTCCTCGACAATCGAGGAAGGTAGACCCTCGGACATAGTAATAATATTATCCAATGTAGATTTAATCAGAGTGAATTGTTGACCGACTTCTTTTGCTTCAAGTGCCATTTCTGAAAGTCTTTTGACTTCCAGGGTTTTCAAATTTGTCAAACTTCACAATTGCGAGAAAAAATCATAAGGATGTTAGGTAAGCGACGTAGATTTATTAACTTGTGACTTTGCAAAACCATTTCCGGATCTCGTCAGGCCAAAACAGATCCATTGCTGCTCTCGTCCAATCTAGATCTGCATATTTACGATAAATATAATCTAATACTTTGGTTACACACTTCTTACTAGAAGGACTGAGGTTATTTATGAATGATAACGCGATATCTTTATTTGTTGGTGATAATGTTATAAAATATGAACATGTCCATTTTGAGCAGCCTCTTGGAGTACATGTAACTTTTTTTGGCCATTTAATACTACACCCATCGCAAAATATAGGGATATCCACACAGAGGCCATATGTGCGTCTGAGGCACTTTTATCGAAATATCATCTATAGTAACCGTATATCCTAAAAATTATGCAAAAATACAAAATCAAAATACACATTATTCTGGAATAGTTTCGTGTAGTTTAGCACTCTGGAAAATCTCACGAAGCTCATTGAAGAAAGATCTATCTTCGCTTATATGCCACCTGGGTGTTTTGCTCTGCAAGAAGATTTCCGGCAATAATCCATCGTTGAAAGTTCCAAATCATCGCCTATAAAACGGGCAGGATGCCATTTCATACTGGCACTAATGGATTCGTCAAGAGTCATTTTTAACAACATCCCTGGTTGTTGAAACCCTTCGCCAGGGGCCCCAAGAAGGTTCTATCTTTGCGCTTATCCCACTCCAATTTGAAGTTTGATGGTACCAAAATCACACGAGTCCATCATTCGTTATGATATGGTATAATTTCGTCAAAGCTATAATCATACCCATCGCTTTGGTTGTGAATCCAAATACATGGATTTTTTCCAACAGTATAGGTATGTGTGATACAGATTTTATACACATTGAATCTCTTTCAACTGGTTCAGCATTTTATATCTCGGAGATTAATCAAAAAACTAAGAAATATTGAGTTGAATGAAGGCAATTGAACCATCCTTGACACCGGCGCTAATTTTATCTTTGTAGCAAGGTGTTATGAACCAATCCTTAGCAAAGATGGATATGTCCACCCATCTCAATACGTGAATAGCACCATAGCTGGCATACCAGTCTATATAAGCTTTATTTTTTCATTTAAGTTCTTAGACGGACAAAGTACCGATAGGATTTGGTTGTATTGGTACTTTTGACATTTTATGAAAATCTTAAGCAAAAATTTGGTCAAAAAAATCGCCTTTATCAGATTATCTCTGGACATGTCCAACAGTATGTATATAGCTATCGTATGGATCTTAGATTCATTAGTAGAGGGTAAAAAATCACTCTCACAATTGGCATCTACAGGTCCTCATTACCGATATATTCCACCTTTCGAGGTCGCTTAGCCATCATTGCCATAATTGCAGCAATCAATAAGATAACACCCACCACTATGCACCCAATGATGATTATGGACACTTCAACTCCAGTCATTTCTTGATCTTTTTTATGTAGGCGACTAAATATGATTCTTTCGGGTCCATACTTCCGCTGTATTATTGGTGGTTAGTTCGCATCCAACAACCTTTATATAACTCTGTCCAATTAAGTACGGATAGTAGTAATAATTAAATGTGACGTTTAGGGTTATACCTCGAATTTCCGGGGAACTAATATTCTCTCGCTTCGGACACCAACATAATGGCCGACCGATTTCATACCACACATATTCTATTATCGGCCAGAGCGACTACTACCATGATGAACAAAATTGATTGTTTCATCTTGGAATATATAACAGGTAACAATCAATTTACACAATTTGATAATGGAATTAATTGGTCAAATATATAAAATTGAATCAACATTTAGTATAATGGAGGACAACCTAGCAACTGTAGCTAGAATCTCCGAGTGTTGTGAATTTATATCAAATATGTTTTACGAACAGTCTGAATTATGCGAGCGAATCCGTAACAATAGTTCTTTTCGGATTTTGTGTGCAAAATATGAGAATGTGATAAATCTCTGCGATATTGCCCTCAAAGGTACCATTAGAATAGATGATAGTTTTATGAGACCAATTCGCAGTTTGGCAGGAGTGTCGAAGTGGGCAGTTCGACATTATCTTAATCAGAGACACCACGTGATTTATAGGGCGGGATATGAATATGACAAACTGAAAGCCGTGGAATGTCATCATGAACTGAAAGATTTGGTGGATGAATTTTAATTTTGGGAGGCGAATTTTTTATAACACTCATCCCGCTGGACTTGATTGAAAACGAATTAACAACATCCAAAAAATTGGTTTGGATGTTTTAGAATTTTGAAAATACAAAAATACAAAACATCTGTCAATCATGATTATTATCGAGTCGATGGATTTAGAGCAAATTGTTCAGACCATGGCTAACATCGAGTCTGGTCGTATAATATACAAAGATGGTAATAGAATTTATGAACCAACAGAGAGAACTTTTCGAATCAAACTACCAGGTGCCGAGGTGGTTATGACCCCTATGTGTGCAACAATGGTTATTCCAGATGTTGAATCGCCCAGAGAGCTAGTTAATAAACTCATACGTAAACTAACAGCAATGGAAAAAAAGGATGGCTTATGGTTAAATGCTCCGCATGCCCTCAATTGTGTGGAACCAAGTCTTATGTCCATAAAGGGATCATCGATTTTGGTTAAAAATGTAACTCGCAATAGGACTGGCAATGAGAAATCACGCAGACTGTTTGCTACTGATGGGGATATAAACCATAATAGATATAGGCATCTGTGTCGATTCAGATGGAACATAGTTACACACTCTGACTTTGCTTGTAAAATGGCACCAAGTATAGATATATTAGTATTCTCGCTCATTATTGGGGCGGGCGGTCAGTTTATACATCCAGATTTAAGCAAACCTTTATCTGAAACTCGATGCATTCTAAATTTACCAAACATGGATAAGGTATGTTGGAATAAATTTAGGCTAGGGTGTTACCAAGGACATTGCGAAATATATAGGTATACTATGTACCAACATAAGGCTTACAAATACCCTGGTAAGATTTATCAAGGAGTTAAACTCGAAAAGGATATGTCTTGCAGCGAATGTCGCCGAACGTTATATGATGAGCATTATCGCGTAGATTTGATTAAATCTTCAGAAAGATATTGTCGCGTGTGCTTCCATCGTAAGCGCAAGATTCGCGGAGAAGCCAGAGTATTTATAGATACCGCTATGGATACTGCGGAAGATATTGTTAATGAAAGGATAGAAGAAAGCAGACGGGCAATTGTTCTGGCTCTAATTAATAATCCTGAAGAGCGTATTGTTATTGCTGATAAGGAATTTCGTAAATTCGGTGACTATTATGCATCCAAAAAGTCCCTCATATTACACTTGTTAAAAAATCTGGGAGATAGGAAAGTTGACGGAATTTTCCTATACTGAGTCAGTTTAGGAGATGATATTTTTTGAGTGAAATTTTGAAAACCTCTAAACTTAAAACTCTGGGACATATAGGGGGAATGGACGATTATAGAGCAGAACAAAGAAAGGATATAATCAAATATCTATCTAAGCATTCTATATGTCAATTTATCTGTGACAAACAACTTTGTCGATTAAGTGTGTTAGTAGAACGGTTTGGTTGTTATAATGCCGCGATTCGATTAGCTCAAAAACACGATATTCCGGAGTTTACTACAAACAAGGAGTTTTTACATCAGTATTCATTGGCGTGTTATAGATTAAACTGTAATCTTGATCCAGATTCAACAGTCAAAAACACATCTTTGGGTCCTAGCTTAATCCGATATATGCTATCAGATCATATCAAGTTGTTTACGCCTGAACTATTACAATCTTGTATGGGCATATCCGAAAAAATAGCCAAGGATGTACTTCGAAATCTAGCTCATGCGGATGCTAAAAATCCACAATATCTGGAATTTATGAAATCGGAAGAAATGAAACCAGGAAGTGTCGATCACATACTAGATGAGATTCGAAAAAGATCAAAACAAAAAATTAAAGCTCGCACTACTGCATTATTTAGATGTCCAAATTGCAATGAACGCAAATGTACTTTTATAGAAAAACAGGATCGGGGTTTGGATGAGCCCAAAACTCTACATCTCACTTGTGTTGAATGTGAATATGATTGGACGAAGAACTTCTAAGCCTCTCCGGTACGCCGTTTCATTATCTCCAACATTAGTTGCAGTGAGTTTCTTATTAAAGCCAAGTCCTCATGGTTACGCTTAACCAATCCTTTTAACCCAATGAGCTCCATTTGTATGGCCTGTACACTTTGTTCCATGTATAGCCTTAGACGATCAATTTCATCTTTAGTTTCTTGCATTACTGCGGGATCATCATTCCAACATTCAGGAATGTCAAATTCTTTAAACATACTCGCAGGATTCTCTGAGTGTGTGTAGATATCTAAAGAAGGGAAGTATGTCGGAGTCACTTCATTATCGGCTTTTTCTTGTTGCTCTTTATATTTTTTTAATTCGTCTTTTGCTTCAGTATCTGTAAATGGAGTTGTTAATATCTCCATCTTCGATGGTTGAAGATTATTATAATTTCAGTTATTTCAATTTTAGTAGATTACATAAATGCTTTTGGAATGAATTTATATAGGCCATATCCTGAAATAACCAATCCCACAGAACTTGCCGCAATTAGCGTTCCTAGAAGATCTTTGTCGGCGGGATTTAATTCCCTCAGAGTTTTGGCAATGCTAATTACCGCTTCTGTATATCGCGGATCCCGAGGCATATCACTTTCTAGTCTATATTGTATATTTTAAATGTATCAGCCTTATTTTGGAGTTGGGCTGTCCAAAATCTATTGGATTTTTACCCAAAATCTATTGGATTTTGTGGGTTATATATTTTATTTCATATCCCTTGTCTCTATAAGTTTTGCGGCGTTCATCAAAAGAGCCTCGTTTACCAGTTCGAGCATCTACAATATCAATGACAATGCGCTCCACCGATTGATCCCCGCCCAAGCGTTCTATTCGCCCGACAATCTGTTCCATAAAAGAGCGCCTTGGACTAGCAAATATAATGGTATCGAAGCGATCCAGCGACAGACTTTCTTTACCATACTTATATGTTATTAGGATAATTTGAGCAGTTTCACAAGCTTCGCGTATGTCTTCTATTGCCATCTGACCCCTTAACTTGCCTACAACAGTATTCTTGCGTTCCGGGACCACAGCTGCAACCTTACGCTCATCGAGCAGATCAGCCAAGATATCAATGTGATCTCGTAGATTAGTCATGATGAAGATATTACGACCTGTTGGGGCCAGTTCACATACCCGATCAACAATGATTTTATTACGATGGGGATCCGCCATAAATTGTTTTTCCATAGACGCGGAGCACATCAAACCGGTAGATGGATTCGTCAGATGTTTTGTATATTCTTTCGGCCCGTAGTACATTACAGCTTCAACGCGACCATTAAATTCGGCGTCTTCCATAGTGAATCCAGGTATGGTCTCCGCATCTATAAGTGGCCCTATATGAGCCTTATATACTGGATCCATACCATCGCGGCGCAGGTCCGGCGTTGCAGTCATACCAAACACACAACGGGTATTGGTTCTCCAAAATACTTTCCCTCGTTTGGGGGAAGGAAATCCGTGAATTTCATCATATATAACCAGTCCGAATTTACTAAAATACTCATATGTGGAGAGGCCAAAGTATTTAGTATCAAGTGCGGATGATACAAGCATAATAACGATATCCCCATCTTTTTTGCTACTCCCATTGTACTCAACTACGGAAAGCGTTGGAAATATTTTCTCTAATACCTCATGAAATTGGCGACTATTGTTGCCATTGGGTGGAATAAGTATCAAAGTTTTATAACCAAGGCGATGGATCAGCTCCGCCGCTAGATAGGACTTACCAGAGCCAGCTTTCATTTTAAGAACACAACCCGCACTGCCCCGTACTTGTTTACAAGGATTATAGACCTCTTTTATAAGATATTCAGCTACAACTCGTTGATGTTTTCTTAACTCTAATAGAATTTCGCGATCAATGGGAAGTAACTGTGGATCAGGTATTACCACCCGAGGATTTGGCCAATATTTTAAAGCGGCAAACCGAGCAATCCAAACCCAATCCCCATTCACGAAGTATAGTTTTGTGATATGAGTAGCACATCTAGTTTTGCTAATTTGTTGCACATGCTTGACTGTGAATCGGTCAAGAATCTTTGGGTAATCCCGCCTTCTGCGTACATTGCCTATATGCACTCTGAATCCACCTACATCCAATACGCTCATTTTTCCTTTTTACACCACAGTATTTCAAATCTAATATAGTATGGATTGGAAACTACTTTTATTACTATTCCTGGTATTACTTATTATACTAATAGTCTTGGTATTTGCAACATTTCGTGGCAATACGTTACCTACGGTGGTAGCGGGCGGCAAAGATTTGGATGAATGTCCATGTCCTTGTGCGGGTGCTTGCGAATGTCCCAAAGGCGGCTGCGAGTGTTTAATGAAGGGCGGTTATGAGCCTAATGCTAAGGCTATGCAGGTATTTGAGTATATGTTACCATATATTAGGGAAGTAGGTACTTCTAAGCACGTTACAGAATATTTAGCAGAATATCATCAGCATCCGGGATTGGCTCGCTTCAAACGTTCCACAGAGAAGGTCAATGGCATTCCTACTCGTCATAGAACATTATATCTTCTATTAGAGGAATTACTGGCTGGAGATAAATATACGACTGTTGAAGAATTCGTATATAGATCAGAGCTCAATTATGGTAAATTCCTTCCAAAAACCAAAAGAGCAATAATAGATGATGCCTACAAATCTGCTGATATCCGAACCGCTGGTATAACTCGCCCGTTAGATGAATATTTGCGTAAAAAATCTATCCAATTAACCACCTCCCAGCTACAAGATAAAGCTCGCGAGCTGGCTAAGGATCATAGACTTTATAAATTCAGATCAGGTATGAAGAGCAAATCACTTAAAACCCTAAGGGCAAAGATAAAGAAAGACGCTAACGAAGTGTTTGAGCCGGATTGGATGGCTATAGTATCCAGATTATGTGAGCCAGATATAGTCGAAGTTCCAGGCGAGGTAAAGGGATTAACATTACTTGAAGAAATCCGCCGTGAACAGCAAATGATAAATAAGAGAAAGAAGGAAGAGTTAGAGGAAGCAGATCGTGTCAGTGAGAAACAAAAAGCCACGATTCAAAAGCTACAAAGTGAGCTAGATGAACAACAAAAACTACTTAAAGAAGCTCTTGATAAGATTCCTTCCGCTCCGACAACTCCAGAAGGATCAGTAATAACTGAACCCGCTACAGAAAAGATGCTTATCGAATCTCCTGAAGTTGAAGATAAGCCCGCTGAAGTAGAACCAGTGGCCACGTCTGTATTTCCCGGACCCGCCGGTGAGGAGATCATCGAGCTAGTAGAAGCTGATGAAAGAGGTATTCGTATAGACTCAGAATCATAAATATGAATATATAAAACATACATCTGCAAAATATAATGAAGATTCTGGATGATGGAGTTGACTTAAATGCTCGGGTTATACGACGACAAGATTATTGGAAAATTGCTGTATTAGTGCAACACGGAGAGAGCTTGTTAGGGTTTGATTTACAAAAAAAATTTTTTTGTATGATACTATCAAGATCCATTTTTATTATCCATAAACAAGTAAGATATTCACTGCGGGCAGCCATGCTCTCTGGCCCACTGCAGAACCTCCAGATGTCCTTCTCCAGCAGCCGCGTGACATGTCCACCAATCCCAAGGGCAACCATGCTCTCTGGCCCACTGCAGCACCTCCAGATGTCCTCCTTTAGCAGCCGCATAGCATGTAAACTCATCCCAAGGGCAGCCATGTTCTCTAGCCCACTGCAGCACCTCCAGATGTCCTCCTTCAGCAGCCAAAGCACACGTGTCCTCATTCCAAGGGCAGCCATGCTCCCTCAACCACTTCAGCACCTCCAGGTGTCCTCCTTTAGCAGCCGCCTTACACATCCACCAACTATACCAAGGGCAGCCATTCTCCCTCAACCACTGCAGCACCTTCAGTTGTCCTCCTTCAGCAGCCGCACTACATGTCCTAACATTCCAAGGGCAGCCATTCTCCCTCAACCACTGCAGCACCTTCAGTTGTCCTCCTTTAGCGGCCAGAGCACACGTGTCCTCATTCCAAGGGCAGCCATTCTCCCTCAACCACTGCAGCACCTTCAGTTGCCCTCCTTTAGCGGCCAGAGC
>JGI10211J14876_10000075_pt1 | contig 33861 bp, 39 predicted proteins | sample Etolagsediment_FD_14876 | JGI IMG/M metagenome (IMG submission 14876)
TTTTTTTTATTTTTTTTACTTTTATTATTATTTTTTTTTTTTGATTTTTTCTTTGACAATAGTTTTTTTTTAGTTTCAAAACCTATTGTTATTGGTTCAATTTCAACTATATTTCCTTCCTTTAAATCTTCTAAAGAATCGTCAATGTCAAAGTCTTCTTTTAATCTATCAACTAGTTTACGATTAGAGGCTAATTGTGCAAAAATAGCATGTACAAATTCATTATCAAGTGGATAATCACAATTTTTAATAATAAATTCATTATTATTTCCTATCATTTCAGTACAAGAATTTTCTACTAATTTATTATCAATTATTAATTGATTAGTTTTTTTTCCAAAAGTAGTTATTGACATATATATTATTTTTTTATTTTATTTTATATATTTTATATATAAATTATGCTTGATTCATCTTTAAATATATCATCAAATATATTAAATACAATAAATAATAAAAAAAAATTAAATATTAAAAAACAACAATATAACATAAATAAAAAAGATGAAAATAAGTTTTTAATTGATAAACAATATTCAAAAACTTGGATAAATAACTATTTTAAAAAATAAATATTAATCTATAAAAATTTATAAAAAAATTTATAAAAATATTTATAAAAATATTTATAAATAAAATTAATATATATAAATGAGTGAAACATTTAATGCAGAAAGTCCTAAAAAACATAAAATAACAGTAAAAAAAAAATTGAAAAAAATAATAACTTCTCCAAATAAAGAAAAATTGATTTTTAAAGACAGTGATTTAAAAATAAAAGAAAATAAAAAAAGAGAAGATATGCAAAAAAAAGTGTATAATGAAGAATTTATAAATATATTAAATGAACTAAAAGAAATACAATTAGGATTAGGTGACCATTTTAGATCAGCTGCTTATGGAAAAGCTGAAGAAGAATTAATTAAATATAAAGATCCAATTTATTCTGTAGATCAAATAAAACATCTTCCACACATTGGAAAGACAATAATTGAAAAATTAAATGAATATGTAAAAACAGGAAAATTAAGAGCTATTGAAAAAGAAAAAAATAATCCTATATTATTATTTACAAAAATACATGGTATAGGTCCTAAAAAAGCAGAAGAATTAATTAAAAAAGGAATAATAACTATTGAAAGTCTAGAAAATAATAAAGATTTATTAAATTCTAAACAACAAATTGGTTTAAAATATTTTAAAGAAATTAATCAAAGAATACCTCGAAATGAAATTGAAAAATTTAAAGATTTATTTGTAAAATTATTCCAAGAAGTAGCTCCTGAAGGATCTAGTTTTGAAATTGTTGGTAGTTATAGACGAGGGACTGAATCTTCTGGAGATATAGATATAATTATAACAAATAAAGATAATAAAATTTCTTCATTTAATAATTTCCTAAATGTACTAATTAAAGATAAAATTATAGTTGAAGTATTATCTAGAGGTCCTACTAAAAGTATGACAATAGCCAAACTACCAGGCGATACATCAATAGCTAGAAGAATAGATTTCTTATATGCACCTCCAGATGAATATGCATTTGCAATATTATATTTTACAGGTAGTAAATATTTTAATGTGGTAATGAGACAACATGCTATTGATATGGGATTTTCTTTAAATGAACATGGATTAAGTAGAATTATTAATAAACAAAAAGTAGAAAAAATAACAAATAAATTTCCTGACGAAGAATCAATATTTGAATTTTTAAATTTAGTTTATAAAAATCCCAAAGAAAGGAAACATGGATTATCAGTAGAAATAATAGGAAATAAAAATAAACCTGAAAGTGTAGAAAAGTCTGAAAAGCCTGAAAGTGTAGAAAAGTCTGAAAAGCCTGAAAGTGTAGAAAAGCCTGAAAAGCCTGAAAGTGTAGAAAAGTCTGAAAAGCCTGAAAGTATAGAAAAGCCTGAAAAGCCTGAAAAGCCTGAAAGTATAGAAAAGCCTGAAAGTATAGAAAAGCCTGAAAAGCCTGAAAAAATAGTAATTAAGGTTAAAAAAACAACCTTAAAAAAAAAAATAGTTAGTAATGAAAGTTTACTTCAAAATTTTTTAAAAGAAGGAGTATCAGGTTTAAATAAAATGAGTGAAGAAGAATTAACACAATTAATTAAAAAAGCAAATAATGAATATTATTGTAATTCCAAACCAATAATGACAGATAATCAATATGATATATTAAGAGAATATATAATTGAACATTATCCTAGTAATCAAATAGCAAAAGAGGGACATAAAATGTGCTCTATTATAATTGAAAAAAATAAAATTAAATTACCATATGAAATGTGGTCAATGGATAAAATTAAACCTGATACTAAAGCTATAGAAAAGTGGAAAAAAAAATATAAAGGACCATATGTAATCTCAGCAAAATTAGATGGAATTAGCGCTTTATATACTTCAGGTAAGAATTTTCAAGAAGCTAAATTTTATACTAGGGGAAATGGAATTATAGGTCAAGATATTACTCATTTAATTCCTTATATAATTTGGAAAAATAAAGCAATACATGATTTTGAAATAGAGTTTAGTATAAGAGGAGAAATAATTATAAACAAAGAAAAATTTGAAAAAAAATATGCTAATAAATTTTCAAATCCAAGAAATTTTGTAGCTGGAGTAGTAAATTCTAAAACAATTGATATTAATATGTTAAAAGATTTAGATTTTGTACCTTATGAAGTAATAAGTCCATCTCTTAAACCTGATGAACAAATGAAATTTATTGAAAATGAATGGATAAGTAAACCCGTTCAATATAAATTATTATATGAAATTTCAAATGAAATATTATCAAAAATCTTAATAGATTGGAGAGAAAATTATATATATGAAATAGATGGAGTAATTTGTATTAATAATGAAATTTATCCTAGACCTAAAGGAAATCCTGAATATGCATTTGCATTTAAAATGGTATTATCAGATCAAATTGCTGAAGCTAAAGTAATAGATATTCTTTGGAGTCCTACAAAAGATGGTTATCTTTCTCCTAGAGTTCAAATTGAACCAGTAAAATTACGAGGATCAACTATTAATTTTGTAACAGGAAAAAATGCAAAATTTATTGAAGATAATAAAATTGGAATAGGGGCAATAATTAAACTAGTAAAAGCAGGAGATGTAATTCCAGAGATAGAGAGTGTAATTACACCTGCACCTGAAGCACTATTTCCTAGTGAACCTTATATTTGGAATGAAAGTCATATAGAAATTATGTTAAAAAATAAAGAAAATGATGAAAGAGTTTTAGAAAAAAATATAGAAACTTTCTTTAAAGCGCTAGAAGTTGATGGATTAGGACCAGGTTTAATTAGTAGAATAATTTCTGCTGGATATTCTAGTGTACCAGCAATATTAGCTATGACAGAATCAGATTTTCTAAAAATTGAAGGATTTAAAAAAAAATTAGCTCAAAAAATTTATACTAATATTCATAGTCAAATTAACAATGCAACTTTACCTGAATTAATGGTAGGATCTAATATATTTGGAAGAGGATTTGGAGAAAAAAAATTTGAATTAATTATAAATGAATTACCAAATATACTAAACTCTAATTATGAAAGTGATGAAAAAAAAATTAAAGAATTAAATAAAATACCAGGTCTTGCACAAAAAACAAGTGAAAAATTTGTAGAAAAGATTCCAGCATTTATAAAATTTTTAGAAGAGGCAAATCTTAAAAATAAATTATTAAGAACAAAAAAAAATAGAACCAAAATTGAAGAGCATGAATTAAATGAAAAAAAAATTGTTACAACAGGTTTCCGATTTGATAAAAAAATATTGGAAAAATTAGATAAATTTGGAGTTAAAATACAAGAAACAGTAACTAAACAATCAGATTTATTAATTATAAAAGATAAAGATGAACAATCTGGAAAAGTTACTGCTGCTGAAGAAAAAAATATACCAATAATTACTAGAGACGAATTTATAAAAAAATATCAATTATAAAAAAAAATATCAATTATAAAAAATATTAATTATAATTAATTAATTAATTAATTAATTATATATATATTTTCGCTAGTAGTTTTTTAATTTTCATTAAATTCTTTATCTAAATTTTCACTAAATTCTTTATCTAAATTTTCACTTAATTCTTTATCTAAATTTTCACTAAATTTTTTATCTGTATTATCTTCTAGAGAATTTAGTGTAGGACTACTCCTAAATTGAATTTCATTATCAAGATTTACTTCATCAAAAATATTAATAGATGAAATATATTGGGTATTAGGATAGTCATTAGTAAATCCCAATTGTCTAGTAACAGGAGGCATATCACTTGAAATATTAAAATTGTTTTGTCGATTATTCATTAATTATTATATAACTAATATAAATATTTCAATTTTTAAATTAATTATATAATTAATGAAAAAATTTATAATTTTTAAATTTATTTTTAATATTCTCTCGTTCTATTATTGATAAATTAAAAAAATTACAAATTACTTTTTCTCTATTATCAGGATCTTGGGGTAAATTATTTAAACTTTCTATTTTTGTTATATCAGGTATAAAATTAAATATATATTTTTCAAGATATTTCATTCTATAAGAAGTAGAATTATATAAATAAGAAATAATTTTTGTAGAGAGAAATAATGAAATATTATTTAATTGTTCACATGTGTAATCTTTAATTATATAGTTATCTCTTGAACTTACTCCAAAATCACCAGATATATCGAAATAAGGAAAACCATACATTTTATGAGCTAAAATAATTTTTGAAATTCCATAATCAGTAGTTGGTATATTAGAATAATTTATTACTAATTCCGGAATTAATTTATCATTACCTGTTAAAATACATGAAGTAATTCCTTTAAAAGAATAAAACTTAGAATAATTAGTAGAAAAATCACAAAAAATTGAAGGAGTATTAGATTTATGAACTTTTAAATATCCATATTTTTTTACAAAATATAATAATTTATTTAAAATAGATATATTAAACATAGGTATAGGATAATTTAATTGTAAATTATATAGTATATACATTTTATACATCTGATCATATATAAATATATTTTTATCAATCGATAATGTTTTTTTTAAAAGAAAAAAACAAGTTGGCGTTTGTGCCTCATAATTAAAAAGTTTATTAGTTTCACTATTTGAAAAACAATGTAATTTTAAGATTTGATATTGTGTTAAAAGTTTATATATACCTGCTTTATCAGGCTTTAACCATATAGCTGGAACTATCATTGTTAAATATCCATTTGGTTTTAATAAATCGAGAGATTTAATTATAAATTGATGCCATACAGTTTTACCATCATCAACCTTTTTAATTTCTATATTAGTTGGAGTTTTAATTTTTCCATAATTATAAGGAGGATTACCAACTATAATATCAAAATAATTATTATATTCTTCATTAATATCTAAAAAATTATTAAATATATTAATATTACCAAATAATTTATTTAAATATTTTTTATGATTATCACATATTTCTGCAAAAAATAACATATCTTCAAGTATATGATTAGATAATTCTGATAATTCTGATAAATTATTATTTTTTATTAATTTTTCATAAATTATTACTGAAAAATTTCCAAATCCACTACCTGCATCTAACCATTTATTATCTAATTTTTTAAATACATAATTAGGAATTAAATCAATTATTTGTTCAACTAAATTAAAAGGAGTATATACAATTCCATATTGTTTTTTTTCACTTTTCTCTAATAAAAAAAACTTATAATAGTCAAAATGATTTTTTTTATAATATTCAATATTTAAATTTTTAATCATATATTCTATGTATATTTTAGTTGTTTTGTCTTAACTAATAAATTATCATATTCATTAATAATAATATCTATAATTGGTCTATAAAATAAACGAAAATTCTCTCGTTCTTTTTTTAATTCTTGATAAGTAAACCACTTAATTTCATTTTTCTCAAAAAGTCCATTTGAGTAATCTAGTGATGTTTTATCTAATGTTTTATTAATCATAAGTCTAGATTTTAGAAAATTATAATTATTTGAATAGTAAATTGGTAAATTTTTATCAAAATTTATTAAAAATACATATATTTTATATTTATCATAATGTATTGTTAATAAATTATTATTATTTACTAATTTTGCTAATTTTTGACCATATCCTAAAAAGCCATTTAATTCTTCTGCTCCTTCCCTAATAGCTGTTTCAAATTCTGATTCATTATTTTCAGTTTTACCACCAAAATCTGACCAAGTTAATGTTTTACTATCTTTTCCAAAAAGGAAAAGTAATTTAGAATTTAATAAACAGATGGGTAATATACCTGCGCCCATATTATTTTTATTATTTATAAAAAAAATTAAATCTATTCAATTTTTTTAAAATTTTATTTAAAATTTAAATTATTAAGGAGAACTTCGACTACGTTTGCCATTTGATTCAATCTGATCATCTTTATTTGATAGTTCCTTAAATTTAGATTCCAACTGATTAATTCGTTCCTGTAGAGAATTAATTAGATCCATATTTGGAAGTTCACGAGGACATCGATTAGGAAGTAAAATTATATTATTATTTCCAAAATTATTTTTAACTTTATTATCTAGTTTAACCATAGCATTTAATTTTGGATCCATAATTTTATTCTGAAGATCTTTTGTAAGATCACTTTCAAACCACATACTAAAATGAACAAAAGCTTGCCTAACTCCTTTTGAATTAAAAACAAAATCAACACGAGATACCACGCCAATTTTTTTATTATTAAATAATAATTTTAATTTATCCACATCCATTTCTTCATTAATAGAAGGTATATAGAGAGAAAGAGTAGGATTAAACAGGTTTTCAGATACAGGATTAGAAGAATCTACAATCATTTCAGAAGACATTATTATTTATTTTTTTATTATTTTTTTTATTTTTATTTCAATTTTTATTTAAAAATAAAAATAAATATTAAAGCAAAAATCAAATAAATTAATTATAATATCAAATAAATTTTACTAGTATAAATTTAATAAAAGTATTTATTTAAATTTAAGGATCTAATTTTATAATTTAAAAATAATTTCTAGATAAATTTAAATTTCACAAATCCAATTATCTAATGCAATAGTTGAATCTTCTAATTTTTTAATTTCTTTAATATATTCTTGAATTTCAATTTTAGAAATTTTAATGTTAACTATATTTTCAGATTCATTATATAAATATTGACTCGATTTATAAATATTTCCTATTTTATTTATCACATAAATTATAGATATAAAAAGTAAAGAATTATATAAAATATTAAAATTAAAACTTAATTTTAAATAAATTGATAAGTTTTGTAGATAAACTATTAAACTAAAGAGAAATGAGTATAATAAATAATTATAATTAATGTTTTTAGAATCTTTATATATATTCCAATAATAATCTGATAAATTTTTATATTTTTTCCCTAATTCACTTTGTTTTTTTTTTAATTCAATAAGATTTTGTAAAAGTCCTTTTAAATATCTAATTCTATTATCATTTTTATCTTCTTCCTCTTCTTTTAAAGCCAAATCACATTCAAGTTGTTTAATTTTTATTAAATCTTGTTTTGCTTGATGCTGTAATTGTACGTTATTAGCTATAATATATTTTTTAAATTCATTATAAGTTTCATTTAAATTATCGTGAAAATTTTCTTGTTCTTTTTCATTATTAATAGTAATATTAACATCTTTTGTTGTTGAACTCATAGTAGTTTTAATTTCAAAATATAAAAAAAAATTAATTCAATTTTTAATATATATTAACATATTTAATAAATAAAAAAATATAATAAAAATAGATTAAAAATAAATTGAAACATTTTAAAATTAATAATATAATTATAATATGCAGTTTCTTGTTATCTTATTAATAAAATTATTATTTATAATATTAGGTTTTTGGATATTACTAATTTTATTTATGATATTAGATTTATTAATAAATGGGATTAAAAATGGGGGAAAAGAATTATGGTTAGATTATTTTTTTGAAAACTTAAAAAACGAAAACTTTAATTATTCAAATTTAACAAATTCTGTATAATATTTTCTTAATTTGTTAAGAAAAATTTTTTAAATAAATTTAGATACCTATATTATTAATAGATTATAAATAGAAAAAAATATTTTTTTTTTCATTTTTCTCTCAATTTATATAGACTTATTTAAATAAATAAAAAAACATACTAATCAATATTATAATATATTATAATATATTATATGGCTTATTTAAGATGTATTAAAAATAAAGATATATTAACTTCTGAAGAACGAACTGAATATCTAAAAAATAAAACAATATTTATAAATGCATCAATTAATTCTTCTAATAATATAGTCATTAAAAATAAAAATGGTTGTTTAAAAGCAACAAATTCATTTTCAACAAAATATAGTATTGTAAAAGGTCACAATTTATTAAATACAGATTGCAGTTTTCAAACTAATTCATTAAAACCAGCTATTAAAGGAAATATGAATGAAGCTAATTTTATAAATGCTATTATGCCAACAGGAGGGGTGTCTGGTGTTGGTAATTCAATAATTAATTCTGAAACAAATTCTACAAATATAAAGTATGAATTTAATCCAACATCTGGACAATTTTTTTATAAAGATATGAATAATCAAATCAATAAAATTGATCCTTTAACACCCGAATACTCAGTTGGTAGTTTTTCAGTAGATTCTTTTGCAAAATGGGATGGTAGTGGTGTTTTAATTGATGGAAATAGAATTTATGTGAATAAGGAAAAATGTGGACCATTAATTTATCTACAAGATCCTAGTAATAATAATTATTATGATTTAAGTTTAAACGATGGATCTCGTACCGATTATATAGAAATGGTTAAAAATAATACAAGACTAACTAATTTCTATTTAAATAAATCAATTAATTTAAATTCTTATACTTTTTAATAAATAATTTAAACTAATATTATAAATATAATTATTAATGTATAAAAATAAATTAATTGAAAAAAAAAAAAATGAATCTAAATTTATTAAAAAAACATTAAATAATGATGAAGAAAATAACTTAATAGAATCTAATATTTCAGTAATTGATAATCATATATTTTTTTATTCAGCAGTAAATACAAGTTCTATTTTAGAGTTAAATAAACATATATTATCTTTAAATCAAACTTTAATTAAAAATAAATTAGAGATTGATCATCATTATAATACTAATTTAAATTTACGAATATATTTACATATTAATAGTTTAGGAGGTTATATTTTTGATGCATTAGCAGCAGTAGATACAATTAAAAATTCTAAAATTCCTATAACTTCTATTATAGAAGGATGCGCAGCTAGTGCTGCAAGCTTAATAAGTATTGTAGCTAATGAGAGAAAAATGACAAAAAATTCTAGTATATTAATTCATCAACTATCTGGTGGAACATGGGGAACTTTTGAACAAATAAAAGATGAAAATAAAAATAATATTTATCTAGATAAAATTATGAAAGATTTATATATATTTCATACAAATGGTAAATTAAAAGAACAAAAATTAAAAAAAGTTTTAAAGAGAGATATATTATGGAATCCAAAAAAATGTAAAAAATTTGGACTTATTGATGAAATTATTTAGTTGGATAAACCTGAGAATAACTAGGTAATTCATCTACCTCATTATTGTGATTATAAATTAAATTTTCAGATAAATTATTATTAGATAGATCTATAATCAAATTTTTTCTAAATTTTTTAATTTTACAATATCTATTTAATTTATTTTTTATAACATAACTTAGAAGTATAGTAACTATAAAAAAAATTAAAATATAAAAAATATTTATTATTTTTTTATTTTCAAGTAATTTAAAATTCATACTATAATAATAATTTTTTATTTAATACATATTAATAGTTCTATTATTATAAGGATAAGTATTACAACAATACATACAACAAAAACAAATAAATAATATTAATACAAATAAATAATATAAATTCATTAAAATAATTGAATTTTTGAAATTTTTTTTACAAAATTTATTTAAATATTTAATATTAAATGTATAATTAGATAATATATTATCTATACTTATAATTAAAGTTTCATTATTTTTATTTAAATAAGTATTATAATAAATACAATCTTCTAAGTTATCACTAGTTATTGAACTAATATTAAAAACTCTATAAATTTTATTTTTTTCAAAATCATTATTAACTGCTGATGTAAAATCATTAAAAACAATTAAAGATAATATAGAAATTGGTACATTTTTATTTATATTAAAAGATTTATGATTAAAATGAGAAGTATGAGAAGTATGAGAACTATGATGTGAACTGTGAGAAATTATTAACTCTAAATTAATAAGTAATAAGCTTGGTGACAAATATTTCATATTTATTTTTTTTTTTGAGTAATAAAAAAAAAATAAATCAATTTTTTAATTTTAAAATATAATTCTCTCTGGAATTTATAAATTTAATAAAATTAATATCTAAAGTTATAACAAATTAAAAGATAAATCATAAAATGTATCCATTATTAAAGGAGAATTTATAAATGGAGGTAAAGGAGCATTAGAGATTTCTTGAGTATTATAATTCTTTTTTTTACCAAAAAAAGATAGGGGAGGACATGAATTACCATAAATTGAAAAATAATTACCCATAATATAAAATAATTAATAATTTTATATTTTTTAACTTTTTTAATCATACATACAAATAAAACTCAAAACCAATGACCAATCCATATTATTTAAATCAATAACCCTTCCAAATTCATCTAATAATTGTATACTTAATTTTTGAATATCTGTCGGTCCAAAATACATTCTCGATTTATTTAATGAATCATTAGTATCTTCATCTTGACCTGTTTTATATATTTTAGACTGTTGCATAGTTCTTGTTACATTAAACCGTGCCAAAATATGTGGAGATAAAATAGATTCTGAAAAAGCAGCATTAAAAAAATTTAGGCTACTATTAGTATAGTCATTGACAGCTACATATACATATTGCGGACCATTAATTAAACATATTCCTTCTGACACATAAGCACTATTATTAGCCTGATTATTATTTAATAAATCTCGAGTATCATAAACAGCAGCTCTAAATCCTAATTGCCAACCTAATCTAAACATCAATGGAGTTGTATTTTCAACTTTACCTTCATTATTTACATTAAAATTTATTTTGACGATTGGTCTTTGAATATTAGATGATCCATCATATTGCCACCCAAATACACTTCTTCCACTTACAGGATCTAATGTATATTTATAAAAATATTTGGGATCATTTTGTAGACCTACCCTTGCTAATGCTGAATTAACAGCAGATTCTATAAATGCAGCTTCAGTGGATTGGGAATATCTATCTTCATAATTTCCAGGAGGTAATTTGACAATATATTCAGTATTTTGATACCCTTGTATAGGATGGGATAAAGTAATTTTAAATGTAGTATTTTGTAAACTTTCAGATAAAGCATAATAAGTCATTGGTATCTCAAATGATGAAAGTCTCATAGATACTACTTTCTGTATTTTTTCAGGTAAAGTAAAAGTAAAATCACTACTTTTTGTTAAAAAGTAATCAGGTCTAAATCTAGTGTCAATATTTACTGCTTTTTTAATAGTTTTAATATTAATAGGATTAAGATAGCCAGGTGGATAAACATCTTCTTCTGCATTTTTACCATCCCATGTTTTAGCTTTTCTTCCTTCAATTTCATTATTATTATTTATAATAATATGACTACCTTGAATAGAAACACTATTTTCTGGATCTTCAAAAGTACCAACTAAATCTTTAGATTTTAAATTTCCAGATAATTTATTTTGAGCATTATCTAAAAATAATAATATATTATTAATTTTATCAAAATCTGGATTATCCATCTTAATTAACTTTAATTGCAATTTTTTTTTTGCATCAAATAAATTTTTTTCAGTATAAGAATTTGGTAAATTTAATAATTCTATTAAATCTTCACATGAGTATTTATTAATATCTAAATTAAAATTATCCATAATTATATATATATATATATCTTTTTTAACATTTTATTTTTTAATTAATTATACATTTATCATCAGCTCTTAATTCGTTAGAATAATGTAAATCATCATAGTCTAAATCTAAAATTTTATTGGAAATAGAAGAAATATTTTCATTTTTATTATTAGATTCTTTATTATTAGTTTCTTTATTATTAGTTTCTTTATTATCATCATTAGTAGTAGAATTATTATTTTTATCTCTATTTTCGTCTAATAACATAACAGCCATTGCACTATAATTATGTAAATCAATTAATGTATCTCTTAATGTTTCGGTTTTTACTAAAGTAATATTATTATTAGATATATTTTTTAATCTATTTATTTTATCTCCTAATCTAACTAGTACTCCAATAACTCCGTCTTGAGTAAATGCATCACCATAATCTTTGTTTTTTTTTTCAAATAAATTTAATGCTTCTAATTGAATATTATTCAATTGTTTAACACGATTATTTCTCTCAATATATTCAGAAAAAATAAGAGGTTCGGATTCTCCTTGAGACATTATATAAATAGATTTAAATTTATAAATTTAAATCTATTTATAAATTATATTTTTTTAGGTTCTTCGTTTTCTAGCTGCTATTAAACCTGGAGCAGATGAAGAACCTACAGTTGAACTAGGCAAACTATTTGGTTTATAAAAAGCAGCCCAATTAAATAAAATTTGTTTATTTGAAGGTCTAAAATTTAATAAATTACCACCATTATTTATCCAATAATAATTATTTGTAAGTTGTCCATTACCTATACTGCTAGAACCTGTTGGATAATTACGTTTTAATATAGTATTTATTATCAAAGGATTACCACTAACCATATATAATAGTTTTATATTTTATTTTGCTCCACCACATCCGCATCCTTTACTTACATTAATGTTAATTATATTCATTGATAAATATTCTTTTTTTGAAACTACTGATTTTTGTACCATAACATTCATAGGGAAAGGTTTATTTGCAAATGTATTTATTGAAACATTATTATTATTATTATATCGATTTAAATTAATTAACATATTAATTTTATTAGGCATTTATATATTTAAATAAATATTTTATTTAATGCATAAATTACATAGTCCATTACCTAAAATACTATATTTAATTTTAGAGTATCTTTCAAATAAGAGTTGTTGATTAGGAGTATAATAATAGGGATCAGTATAGGTACCACTTCCTTTAGGTTGAACAGAAATATTAGGATTATCAAGATCTTTCCAAGAAGAACCCAAAGATTTAGCTTTTAATCTTCCTAAATATCTATCAAATGAGTTATGTTTTACATCAACACCTATAGCATTTTTACCTGCTGGACCTAAAGAACCTGGTCTTAACCTTGTAATGGATGATCTTGTAGAATTTGAACCTGGACCAGGAACATATCGTGTTTGAATATGTAGACGATTTCGATCACTAGATTGACTTTGATTAACATTATAAAAACCTTGTTTGGGTAAATTAATAGGTAAATTTTTTTTACCGCCTTGTATTGTTATATCTGATAAAACATCTATATATTGGGAAGTATCAATTCTAACTTGATTTTGTATTCTTTTTTGAGTAATTTCTTTCATTCCAGGTGTAAATAAACATGGTGTTCCTATACATCGACATTGTCCACAATTATCAAAACAAGAAGATGAACCAGAAGCATCAAATAATTTTTTACAGGAACAATCACTACTTGTATATGGAAAAGGAGAGCTCATATCTTATATTAATAAAATATAATAAAATTGATATTAATTAAATGTTTTGAATATTATTGAATGACGTTAGAATGTTATTATTGTAAAAAAAATTTTAAAAAAACTGAAAATTATAAAAAACATATTTTATTTTGTGAAATTTTATATAAATCTAAAAAAGAAAAAGAAAACGAAGAAGATAAATTTGAAAAAGTTCCATCTATAATAGAATTATTCACTTTAGTAAAAGATTTATTAATAAAATATGATAAACTACAGAGAGATAATGAAAATTTAAAACAAATAATTAATAATAGAAAAAAAAAAATAAATGTAATAGATTGGTTAAATTATAATTGTAAACCAGAAGAATCATTTATAGAGTGGTTTCAAAATATAGAATTAAGAGAAAATCAATTAGAATATATTTTTGATCAAGGAAATATAGATGGAATAATAACAATTTTACAAGAGATATTTAGTTTAGAAAAAAATTTACCAATAAAATGTTTTACTCAAAATGAAAATATATTTTATGTATTTGAAAAAATTAATGATAAAAAAGAATGGAAAATAATTAGTAATAATGAATTAAACTTATTTTTTGGAAGTTTAAATAAAAAAATTTTATCATTATTTAAAAATTGGCAAGAAAAAAATATACATAAATTAGAAAATGATGATTTTACGAAAGAATATATACAAAAAGTAAGAAAAATTCTTGGAAAAAGTGAATCTAATGAAATAGAAAATTTTAAAATAAAAAACAAGTTATTTAAAATTCTTAAAATTAATATAAAAACAATAATTGAATATGATTTTTCTTAAGTAAAAAAAATTGATCTAAATAATTAGTTAATATATATATATTATGGAACAAATAGCTGTAACAAGATTTAACGAAGAAACATGGAAGGAAAATTATATTTGGAAAATGTCAAGACAATTTACAGGATCAATATATAATTCACCAACTAAAATTTCAAATAAAATATTACCTAATAATATCTTATTTATTTTAGAAATGAATAATTCATTAAATAAAATTATGGGTATAGGATTAATTAGAAATTATCTTAATTTACAAAAAAAAATAAAAATTTATAAAGATGACAATTATAACAGATTTACGTATAAAAGTAAATATAGACTTGATATTAAAGATATATCAAATACAGATATTAAAATAATTGAAGTTTTAGAAAAATTGTTATTTAAAGGTCCAAAACACATGAAACGTGGTCATGGAATTCAATTAATATCTGATTGGATTCAATACAATAAAGTTTTTAATTTTAGTAAATTTATAAAAGAATTATTTATTAAAAAATATAGAAAAGATAATATAGATTTGTTTAATTAAAATAAATATTTATAAATATATTAAACAATGAATAAAATACTATTATAATGAAACTATATTTTTTTTATATAATTAGTAATATCTCTGCCTACAACTTACCTCCTATAAATTCAATTTATAATAAGAATATTAATATTCCTTTTGTAGGTTCCCAATTAATTGAAACAAAAATGATATCAAATAATAAAGCTAAAATTAAATTATCAGGAATAGTAAATACTAATGGATTAGCTTTTTATTATTTAAAAAATAATGAAATAAATATAAAATTAAGCAAAGATTTGGAAAAATTATTAAGTGATTTAAGTTGTGAATTTAGTGAACCAAATTACAATAAAAAAAAAGACCAAGTTTCATTTAATATATATATTAAAAAAATTTATTTTAACAAAAAAATAATTTTAAATAAAAATAATTTTAAATAAAAAAAATTATATTTTAAAAACATATATATATATATTTATGGAATATTTAATTAGTTATAAAGCTCCTGTATCTCAATTATCATCAACACAATTTCACGCTCTTACCCATAATGGTCCTTATATAGATGCTCATTTTGGTCCTTTAACAAAAAAAACTCCTGTAGGACAAACTTATTATGTTCGACCTTTAACAGAATATTTTCCCCCTTGCAAAAATAATGTTAAAGAAGGATGTGGTTGTGGAGGTAAAGGAGATGGCCAATTAAAAATACAAATCAAAGATTGTATTCCATTTATCCATGCTCAAACCAATCAAGTTTGTGAAGATATTAAAGTAAATGGAATTATTAAAATTTATCCTTTTGAATGGAATGGTAATTCTGCAAAAATTTTACCTAATCAAATAGTAGATGTTAATATAAAAGTTAAAAATTATACAAATTTAGTGATGCAAGGACTTCATATTCATGATGGTATAAATAAAGGAGGATTAACAAGCTTTGGGCCAATATCATATTTTTTATATACTACACCAGCTTGGCAAAAAAGATTTAATATGTCAAAAGAATCACAAGATTTTTCTAAACATTATAGTCCTTTGCCTGCTGTAAATACAGCAATCTTAGATTCTACTACTCTTCTTAATTATTGTAAAAAAATTCCTATACATAAAATTTAATAATTTTACACCTTTTAACATTTAAATATTGATTTTTATAATAATTAGGTAAAAAATTATCAATTTATATATTAAAATTTGTGTATATGAATTGGGTTTTCATGAGATTCGGTAGCCCCAAGTAGTGGTAATTTATGATTTAAAAAAATATTATTATTATATTTAATAATTTTATCACCTAATTTATTTCTAATTAATATAAATTTTTTCTTATATAAAATTTGATTTGATAAATTTATAGATAAATTATTTTTAATAATTTTACTACTGATTGTTAATGACATTATAATTAAATATAATATATAATTTATTTAAATATTATTTAAATAAATTATAATTAACTAATGTTTACAGATAAATATCCACAAGATGATTTAACGTTTTTAGAAGATGTTAGTCTACATGATGGAATACCAAAACAATATTATAATTTAAAAAATAAAATATTTAATGATTGGGAAATTCCTCCTTGGGAAGTAGTAATTTATAAAAACCGATTAATAGGTCAAGGATCATTTTCTAAAGTATACTTAGGTAAGTGGCGAAAAACTTTGGTAGTCGCAAAAGTTGTTGATCCTGATGTTATAAAAAATAAAAAAGAATTAGTTTTAAGAGAATTAGATAATTTAACTAAATTACATCATCCAAATATAGTACAAATATTAGGATATATAGATGATCCATTTATAATAATTCTTGAATATATCCCTAAAGGTGACCTTTTAAAAAATACTCCTAATTTATGGAAAAGTCAAAAAAAGAAAATTATGATAAATATATTACAAGCTCTAGCATATCTACATAATAGAAAACCTTATAAATTAATTCATAGAGATATAAAACCTACTAATATTTTATTAACAAATTCTTTATTTGCCAAAATTACAGATTTTGGTTTATCTAAATTTACCAAAACAGATAATATTTGTAGTTTATCAAATGAAATATTTTCAGAATTTAAAAATAATAATAATGAAGAACTAACAAATAATGTAGGGACAGAAAGATATTTAGCACCGGAGATGCCTTGTTCAAACTATACTAATAAAATAGACATATATGCAACTGGTATTTTATTATATGAGATGTTTGAAAATAAAAGATATATACCTAAAAAAAAATTATCTTGGTATTGGACTCCTAAAAACATTAAAAATATTATAATAAATAATATGTTAAATCATGATCCTGATAAAAGACTATCAGCCCTAGAATTATTAGATTTATTTAAAAAAATAAAGATAACATTTTAATTAGTTTGTAAATCCGAATAAGAAAGTTCACGTTTATAATAATCTAAATGAGCGTTCTCATTAGCTAATTTAGCTAAATGTTCATCTAATTTATTTTGTTCTTTTTTTATTTTTTCATCTAATTTTAATATTTTATTTTGTAAATTTTTTACTTTTTTTTCAGATTGTTTCATTAGCTTAACTTTTTTTCTAGATTCTTTAACCTTTGTTGATAATTTAGTACGTCCTGCTTTATTTCTTCTTGTCTTTTCCATTTATATATATTTAAAATAAAATATTTTAAGTATATATAATGTCTTATAATAGAAAAAGAAAAACAAAAAAAAATAAACGTAAAAAACATAATAAACATAATAAACATAATAAACATAAAAATATTTCAAATAAAGCAGGGGTTTTAAATAGAGCTTCATTGCGTTTGTCTATTCCTTTAGAAACTGAACATCAAGTAGATGGAGAAATAGCTGCTGCTGATGTTCTTGAACATTTAGAAGGCCTTCCACAAGATCTTCCAAATGAAGAACATGGAATAGGTGCTGATAGAAGAATGAAATGGCTAAAAGATAGAGATTTTGAAGCTTTATTAGAAGATATGAAAAGAGTAGGAATTAATAATGTTTGGAGAAGAGAACAATTTAAAACTCCATCTCTATCGAAAAGTAATAGACAAAGATATTTAAATGAAATTGCAATACAGAAAGGATTAAAACCAGGTGGTGATTGGAATATAGTTAAAAAAAGATCACAAAAAAGAAAAACAAAATAGATTACTAAATTATATAATATAATTTAATAATTAAATTAAAAATTTTAATTTTCTATATCAATTAAATTAGCTTCTTTAACATTTAATTTTATAGGTTTTATTTTTTTTTTAAGTTCTTTTATTTCTTCCTGTAATTCTAAATTACATAATATAACTCTATCTTTATTTATTTTTTCTTTGTCAATCTCTATTTGTTTTTGCAATATTAATTTTTTTAATTCTTTATTCTCTTTACATTTTTTTTGAAAAGCATTAATTAATGTATCACAATCACCTAAATTTTCTTTATATTCTTCAGTTACAGGTATTAAAACATTTTTTTTATGCTTAGGAGTTTTCATATGACTTGAACGAAATTTAGTTGAATAATCGCAAGTTAAATATTTATTTTTACAACATATAAATCCAATAGGATATTCTCTTCTCATTTCTGCTAGATCTAAATCTCTAGCTTCACCAGTAGATTCATTAATCCTGGGACAATAATTAGGAAGTGTTTGCCCAAGTGGATATTGCATAATATGTTTTACAATAATATATTTAATACTTTATTATTAATTTCAATTTTCTATTTATGCTTTAACAATAAAAGTACTTATTTATAATTAATAAAAATTTTTTTCATTTATAAATCTACCTAAATTTTTACGATTACTAATATCACTTTTAAATTTATATTTTCCTATATGATTTAAATTATGTTTTATATTAATCCAGATACTTCCACCTTCATCAATTACTCTTTGACAAAAGGAATAGTCTTCAGATAAATATTGATTATTTTTAATCATACAACAAAAAAGACCAATTATTTTATCATTATCTTTTGATAAGTTATCAGTAATAATAGTTAATTCAGTATGTTTATTATATAATTTTTCTAATATATTTCTTTGTATCATCATAAAACCAGTAGATGCATGTAATACTTTTATATAATCTCCATCTGTTATAACTTTATTATCATGATTGTAGATTGCATTATAAGTAAAATCAAGACCACGAGATTCTAATGATTCATTAGAATCTCTTTCATTTTGCATTGAATATATTAATTTATTAAAATTATAATCTTTCCTAGGATATGCACAACATGCTACATCTTTTTTACTTAATAATAAATCTAATACAGCTTGGGCAGGAAATTCAATATCTGAATCAATAAATAATAAATGAGTAAAATTTGATTTAATAAAACGGCTAAGCGAATTATTTCTTGCTCTTGGTATTAAGCTTTCATTGCCTATAAAATCTATTGTAAAAATAATATTATATTTATTTAATATAGTTGATAAATTTAATATACTTATCATAGTATGCATAGTAATCATAGCATCATAACAGGGTATAGATATAAATAATTTTATATTATCAAAATCTCCATTACTATTTTCTATCATTTTTATATTTAACAATAAAATTTTATATTACTTTAAATAAGTTTTATTTATAATAATATTTTTTATTTAAAATTTATAATAAATTTTATAATAATTTTTATAATAATTTTTATAATTAAATATTACAAAAAAAAATTATAATAAATTGATATGTTAATTTATTATAATATATTTATATATTATTTCATTATTATTTAAATATAAAATTAATTTAAAAAGAATATATATAAATATATATTGACATCGTGGCCGAGTGGTTAAGGCGATGGACTGCTAATCCATTTCCCTATGGGATCGCGAGTTCGAATCTCGTCGATGTCGATGTAAGTTAAATTTTTTTAATATATATTTTAAATAAATTAAAAAAATTGAAGTAAAGATAATAACAATATATTAAATTATGGAATTAAATAATAACCAAATAAATGCTATAGATGAAACAATAAATAATAATTTTAATTCCGGCATTATAGCACATGCGACAGGTACAGGAAAATCATTAATAGGTATAAATATAGTTCATGAATATGTGAAAAAATATTGCGATAGTAATATTTTTTGGCTATGTGAATATAAACAAGTAATAAATGAATTATTTAATAATAAAAATTTTATTATTTATTTAAATAAGATAAAGAAAACTCATAAAATTTTAAATTTTTCAGAAAATAAAAAAAAAGATTGGTATAAAGATATAAATAACAATAATAATTCTTTTGTATTTATCAATAGAGCATTTTTAACAAGTCAAAATAAATATAAAAAAATAATTAAAAATATAGATTTAATAATTCATGATGAGTGTCACTCAATTAAAAATAAAACAACTAGCGATTTCTATAAATATATTCAAACATTAATGCCTAATATAAAAATAATAGGTTTAAGTGCAACTCCATTAATTAAAGAACCATTTTTAAAAATTATAAATCATTATACATTATATGATGCTTTATGTGCAAAATCTATAGTAAATCCAAAAATTATTTGGTTTACAAAAGAAGAAACTTTAACTCAAATGGATATAATAAATCAAGTAAAGTATTTAATAGAAAGTTTATATTATAAAAAGATAGTAGTATGGTGTGGTTTAATAAAAATCTGTAATGAATTATATAAAACTTGGAGTAAATATTTTACAGATTTTACAGTATGTATTGATACTAGCGTATCAAATAGTAATAATAATTTTGAAAAATTTAAAAATTTAGATTGCAATGGAATATTATTTTGTGCTGCTAAACATAGAGAAGGAAGTGATATTAAAAATTTAGATGCATGTATATTTATGGATAAAGTTCAAAAAAGATCTGCTAAAACTTTTGTACAATGTGTAGGTCGTGTATTACGAATCCAAGAAAATAAAAATCATGGTTTAATTATAGATATAAAAGCTAAAAATGCTTATGATATAATCAAAAGAATGGCATTATATTTAAATAATGACAAAGAATTTCCATACACATATAATTATTATTATAATGATAATCAAAAAATAAAAATAAATAATTTATTTATCAAAGATAAAAACAATACTATAATAGATGAGGAAAATTTAATAGATAAATACATTGATGAAAAAATAATATGTAACAAATTTAAAAGACAGTTACCAAATACAGAAATATATAATAAAAGATTTAAATATGAAATAGATTTATTTATTAAAAAAGATTTATTAAAATATTTAAATTTTGCTACAGAAATATTAGAATTAACAAAAGACATACCACATGTAACAAGAGGATCTTGTGGAAGTTCTTTATTATGTTACCTTTTAGGCATTACCCATGTTGATCCAGTTGAATATAATATTAAATTTGAAAGATTTTTAAATGAATATAGAAATAATCTACCTGATATAGATTTCGATTTTCCACATAATTTACGAGATGAAATATTTTATAGACTTGAAAAAAAATGGCCAGGAAAAATAGCTAGAATAAGTAATCATGTGCATTACCATGAAAAATCAGCTAAAAGAGCTGTATTAAAAGAATTAGGATATAATAAATTTATTGGTAAATATGAAATTGATGAAATAATAAAAAAATTACCTAAATCTACTAAAGTAATTTTTAATAATAAAGTTAAACAATTAGAAAATAAATTTAGAATGTATTCATTACATTGTGGTGGTATAGTATTCTATCCAGAAGGGGTACCAGATTATATAAAACATACTTCTAAAAGTCAAAATGTTATTAATCAAATAACATTAAACAAATATGATATTTCTAATGAAAAAAAATTTAAAATAGATATTTTATCAAGTCGAGCTTTATCACAGTTATACTATGTTGATAAAAATTTACCATTTTTAGAATTTTCAAATATTCAAATAGATGAAAATGTAATTAATATTTTTAAAAAAGGGAATAATATAGGTATTACATTAGCAGAATCGCCACTTATTAGAAAAGCAATGATAAATGTTCAACCAAAAAATATATCTGATCTTGCTCTTATCTTAGCAATAATTCGTCCAGCAGCAAAAGATGTAAAAATAGAAAAAGAATTAACTAAAGAAGACTTAGTATTTGATGATGATGCTATAGATTTTATAGCTGAATTTTGTAATATTGATCTAGCAAAAGCAGATTTTTATAGAAGAGGTATTGCAAAAAATAATTATAGTATTATAAATGAAATAAAAAAAATGTTACCAAAAAATAAAATAAAAAAATTTGAAAATATTTGTGAAAATTTACAAGGTTATGGATTTTGTAAAGCACATGCATTTTCATATGCACAATTAATTTACAAATTAGCTATAATAAAGTTTTATGAAAAAGAAAAATTTTGGGAGGCAACATTAAAACATTGTGAATCTAGTTATAGAAAATGGGTACATTTATTTGAAGCATATCAGGCAAATATAGATTTTACAAATATATATCTTCAAGAAAAATCTGTATACTCAAATAACAAAAATAATCAGATTTTTAAAGTAAATCATGAGGAACATTTTTCCAAATATGGAATTTGGAATTTAAAATTATCAAACTTTTATCCAAAATGTTATGGATTTTTACAAAATAATACATATCATTTTAAAGGAATAATAGCTTCTATAAAAGTTCTCACAAATATTATTATATTTTATATATCTATTTCATCTCAAAAATATATAGAAATAGTAACAGATAATAAAAAAAAACATTTTAATAGCTTTAAAAGTAAAGGAATAAAAGGAATAGGAAAACTACAAGATTCTTGTATTGTTTCTATTAAATCTAGTATATATCAATTCTTTTAATTAAAAATTGAATAATTATTTATACATAAAAAAATTTTTTATATGAAAAATATTGATGATATTGAAAATTACAATATTAAAATTTTAATTGAAGAATTTTTAACATACACTTTATCTATAGAAGATAAAAAAGTTAATATTCTAAAACAATATTATTATAATTGGGCATCACAATTTTTAAAAATTAATGATATCCAAGACTTTAAAATAGGATCTAATAAAAATAAAATATTATTATTCTTTTACTCAATTAAAGAACCTAATAAATATTTAATTTTAAAACTTGATTCAAATTCATATTTTATTTATAATAATGAGTTAAAGCAAAATATGATACCATCAACAAATAATAATTATATTAAATTAAATTCTTATAATAAAGATTTTAAAAATTATCAGTGTTTTAAAATATGTTCTATTCAATAGAACATATTTTAATGATATGAACAACCAGCCATACTGTTATTTTTTAACACATCATTTTCAGGTTTTAAATCAGATAATGAAAATTTCTTATATTTTATATTCATATTATTTTCATCAATTTGCATAACTAAATTACTATAAGTTGCACTAATATCTTGTAATTGTGTATTGCTATATCTAATTAGTTCTCTATACTCACCTAATGATTTTGTTAATATATTTATTACTTTATCTTTAGATAATGATCGTAAATTTTGATTACATAAATATGAAAATAATTCAATTCCTACAACACTTAATATTTCATAAATATTATGTATTTCTGTTATTTTTTTTAATACTATATCATTTCTATATACTGCATCTGCTAATTCTTCTTTACTTTTTTCCTTTAAAATATAAAGAATTCGTAACTGTTTATTATCTCTTAGTTCTAACATTTTTTCTCTAATTCTTACTAATTCATGATTAGTTATATGCCCTACAAATCTATGCCAATCTGAAATATTTTGACACAGTTGAGATTCTATTTTATTAATATTATTTAAATAATTAAGAATATTATTTCTTAATTGAAAATATGTACATAATCCTCCACAAAATACATCCCCAGGTTCTCTTGGAATAGCACCATTGTTAATTTCACGTTGACGATTATAATAATGAGGATTATGAATGTGTACATTATGTAATGTTCTTCCTGTTTTCCAACTAAATGTAACTTCACATTCTGTACACCACATTTGATCACATCCAGAAATCTTAAAAATCCTAATTCCACAATTAGGACAAGGTTTGGTATCTTTTTTAATAAGTTCAGCACTTTGTACACTATTTGGATTACAGGTATGTTCATCAGTTTTAGAATGACCAATAATTTCATGACAATTATTACAAGTATACAATTTACAAATTTCACATTTATATTGAGTAGAAAGGAATCCTCTACAATCATTATTTGGACAAGGCATTATAAATTTCTTTTTTTCCTCTATTTTTTCGCCTGTTTTTTTTATATTTTTAATATTATCATACTTTATAAATTTTTTATGTCTTAATGTATCTAAAAGTTTTTTGACTTCAGACATTTGTTTTTCAATTTCTTTAATCTCTTTTTCTTCTTCTTTAATTTTTTTATGTGTTTCAGCCGCTTCTATTGTGGTAGGTAGCTTACTAATTTCACTTTCTAAAAGAAATTGTTTTCTACTTTTTTTATAATCTTTATCAAAGAAAGATTTATTTGTTTGTTCTATAATAAATCTTTGATTCCATGCGTGTTTACAATTCATACAATGAGGTTCTTTTTGTGTGATTAGATATTGTCTTACACAAACTTTACAAACATCAAAATTACATCCATTATTACTACATTCAATCTTTTTTTTTGTGCTTTTATTAAAGTTCTCGCAGCATACAAAACAAGAACTCATTTTTTTTTATTTTTAATTAAAATTGAATTTTTATTTCAATTTTTTATTTAAATAGAATAATTATATATATACAATGTCCAACACATTAAATAATATAGAACCTAAATCATTTAATCCAAGAAAAATGTCGAGAGATGATCTATTAAAATTCTTAAAATTACCTAATAATGCTTCAAAATTAGAAATTACTGAAAAAGTCGCTTTTTTATTAGACAATCAAGATGATCCAAGTATTAAAAATTTTTTATACCTAATTTTATATTTATTAACAAAAGAAACCAATAATTTTTCTGAATCTGTTTTTCATGATCAATATTTAGATGATGATCCTCAAAATACAACTGTATTAGGACCTAATACTGTACAAATTCCTACAAGTCAACCCTCAGAATATGTCTATAGTAAACAAGTAGAAGAAGGAAAAAAAAATCCAATTTATATTGAAACTTATAAAAGTTTTTTAGCTATTAATAGTGCTTTAAGACCTGAACCAATGACTTCACCAAGTGAAGATTTTACATTAAATGTTAATTTTACTAATGTTTTATCTATAAGATTAAGTTCAATCTTTATTTCTCCTTCTTGGTATAATTTTGATCATACTTTTAATAATTTATCTTTTGCTATTAAAGGTTTTGATCTCTCTCAAAACCAAATATATTGTGTTAATATTCCTCCTGGATACTATAATTTAGATAATAGTAGTAATAGTTTATATTTAATAAATGTTTTAAATAATGCAAAATTACAACCCTCAGGAACCCCTGTGAATACATATATTGAATTTACTTATGATAGTAGTACCAATAAAATTTCAATAAAAGAAAAAAATAATAAAGCAGGACAATTAATTTTTTATTCACCTACATCTGGTTATTGTGATCTTAGTTCATGTTATATAAATTCGCTTCCTAAATTAAATTATAATTTAGGATATTATCTTGGTTTTAGAGGATCTAGATTTAATAAAGATAAAACACTCTTATTTGGTCAAACGGGAATTACTCAAGAAGATTGGGATAATAATAGTTTAATTATAACATGGGATTCTACCAAAGGAAATGCTATTAAGCCTAGTGAATCTGTAACCGCACTCGCACAAGTAAATTTAAATACACAAATTACAGCAATTTTAAGTATAGATGATTTTAATTCCAGCACATTTTCCGATAATGTACATTTAATAGATCCTCCTAATAATAATATTTCTTTACCTAGTTATTATAATAAAAATATACCCTGTGATACTTCTGGAAATATTCCAAATACAAGAAAAACAACAGTTTTTACTCAAAATCCTAGACAATATACTTATGCTCAATTATATACAATTCAAGAAATACTAAACCAAAATTCTAATAATTATTATTTAACTCCTTCTTTAGGTTACTATTCGGCTGGAGGAAATACATTAGCTACATTTAATTTAATATGTAACGAAAATTTTTATAAAATATTTTCATCTGACGATAATAAACCAAGATTGTATAGTGGAGGGGTGAATATAGGAAAAATAAAAGTTACTTTGACAACTATAAATGGAATTCCATTAAATTTAAACTTTGGAGATTGGGAAATTGTATTAGAAATAACACAACATTATCAAAATTTAAATTCTTAATTAAGACTTTTACTATAATTAATAAAAATTATTATCTTTTATATTTTTTAGATTTTTTATATTTTTTAGATTTATTAGATTTTTTATATTTTTTAGATTTATTAGATTTTTTAGATTTTTTATTTTTTTTGTTATTTCTAGAGTTTCTATATTTTTTAGATTTTTTGGTAATTTTGTTTATGGAACCACCGCTAATTGACCAGCCACCAGGAGTTTGTGGAGGAAAATTAGGAGGATCGTTTATAGAAGGTGGATTACTAAAATAGTTTGAAATAGTAGTTCCATTATTATTAGTACTTAAACCTGGCCAAGTGTTTATATCTGATCCCTCCCATGGTTTTCCTACAAAAACATTAAAAAATTTACTATTTAAATTATTTTGGCTACTTTGCTTATTCATATATTATATAATTCTAAAAAAATATATAATTTAAGTTTAATATATAATAATAATATATAATAGATGGAAAATCAAATAAGATATTTAAAAGGTGAAGCTTTAAAATTTCATAGACTTTATAAAGAATATGAACAAAAAGGAAATAATAGATTAGCTGATATAAATAAACAAAAAGCTTTTGAATATCTTAAACGCGCTAAAACATTAGAAAATATAGAAAATTTACAAAAAAAAAAAGATAGAAATCTACAACGAGCAACACAAGATGCAGAATTTAGAGAAAAATTACTAAGAAATGTAGATTTAGTAACACAAAAAAATAGAACTAGACGTAGAGAAAAAGAAGGTCATAGAAATATTACTCTTTCTCGTAGATCAGAAGATAAATCTCCACTTAGATCTCCTATTGTTATTGAAGAAAGTCCAATGTTTAATCCAAGAAATACATTAGGAGAAAGTAGTAGTTTGCAAGATTTTTCTGAATTTATAGCTCAGGATATAGAAGAATCAGAAAGAATAGCAAGAGATCAAGAAAGAGATTTAGAAGAACGTAAAGCAGAATTATTAAGACTTGCTGAATTAACAGGAATTAATATTGATGAATATTTAAATGAATGTCCAATTAGACCAATTGCTATTCCAACAGAACCAGCTCCTTCTCAACCATCAAAATTAAAATTATGGCTTAAAAAATTTTGGCAATCGATAAATTGCTCTGGATATCAAGGAGGTAAAAAAACAAGAAAATATAACCTATATAGAAAATATAAAAATAAAAGTAGAAAAAATAAAAGTAAAAAAAATAAAAGTAAAAAAAATAAAAGTAAAAAAAATAAAAGTAAAAAAAATAAAAGTATAAAAAATAAAGTTAATTAAATAAAAGTAGAAAAAATAAAGTTAATTAAATTATTTAAATTAATTTTTGTAGGATATATTCAATAATATCAGTTGATAAATTCCATTTATCATTATTAAATATAGGTTTTATATATTTAATACCTAATGGTTTATATAAATTAAAAAATTGTTTTCTTAAATAATATTCTATAAATACATCTGAAAGCTTAATTGCTGGAAACCAATTTCCAGCACAAATTATAGAAGAACAACAAAAGCATTCTTTTTTGGGATTAATTATTTTATTAGGAATTTTATTTAAATAATGTATATTTAAATTAAAAATAAAAAACCAAATTAAAAATATATCATAACTATCTAAATTTAAACTTTTATTAATTTTATTTCCAATTTCTACCGATTTACAAGCCCAATTAGTATAATTAATATCAAAATTATTAAGTTTATTATTTTTTAAATAAATACAAGGTGGTTTAAATGGATATAACTGAGGTATTTTAATTAATATAGAATTATCATTTTCTATATTTTTTTTATTATAGATAATTAATGAAAAATTATTTTTTGTTTTTGGATAACATTCCTCATAATAATAATATTCTAAATTATAATTGTTAGATAAGGGATGAGATAAAAAATTTTTAATTTCTGCTGAAACTCTTTTATGAGACATTATTTATTATAATAGATAAAATTTAAATTATTAATTAATATCATTTATTTTTTTTATAATTAATTCTTCATTATTACAAATATATTTAATAATTTCATAATAATGAGGTCGTATAATATTTTTTGTATTAATTTTTTTTAATTGATTTACTGAAAACCATTTAATTTTTGTTTTTTCAAAAAGACCATTATCGCCTTGAATAATATTTTGAGAGAGAGATTTTTCTAAAAATCTATTATTTTTATTAAAATAAATAGGTAAACAGTAAGAATATGGATATTTAAATAAATAACTTGTATATCGATCATTTTGGTAACTAATTATTAAGTTTTTTTTTAAATTATATTCTATTTCATTAAAGTCTCCCAGATAGCCATTTAGTTCTTCCGTACCTTCTCTAATTGCAGTTCTAAATTGATCTTCTCCATTTTTGGAACCACCTCCAAAATCTGACCATAAACAGTTATATCTTTCTTGACCTAATAAAATAAATAAACTACCTTTATATAAAGCAACTGGTAAAATGCCTGCTCCCATTATTTAATTTTTAAATTTATTAAATTTTATTTCAATTTATTAAAAAAAAATAAATAATTATAAATTATTAATTAACATAATTAGATATTATAACCAATTACTAAATTTGTTTCAATATCTCTTATAAATTTGTCTCCATCAATTTCGACTAATCCGGTATCCCAATTTTTTAATTTTTGGAAATCTCTGATTACATTTTTAGTACCAAAATATGGATGCTTAAGAATTTTATCTTGGTAAAAATTATGACCTAGACAAATACAAGGAATATTTTCTACAATAACTATATGATAATTATCCAATATTAAATTATAAACTTCAGTTACATTTGAAATTTGTTCTTTATTAACCATATTAGGAAATATCCATTTATTACTTAAATTAATAGGATGCCATGGTGTTATATAAATACCATTTTCTGTATAATTGTTAATATGAACTAATTTAATTGGAGATTTATAAATAGTTTTAACAACACATATAACACTTGCAGTTACATAATCATTAGTTTCATAATTAATACCATCCATTGATAATACTTTATCTCCTTTTTTTATATTTTTAACTTGTTTTTGAGTTGAATTTGCCATCATAATTAAACTATCACCTTTATAACAACCCCCATTTACATCATTATATATTGAAAGAGAAGTCATTGATAAACTAGTATAATTTGAATTCAAATTTTGGTAGGAAGAATATTGAGAATCAAAATTTACCTTAGATGGAGTAGGAGGAGGTAATGAATCAAAAATATCACTAGCTTTATCCACAATTTTGTCAAAAACACTCCCTCCAAAAACACATGCTTTATCTTTAAAATTCGGTTTTATTTGTTGATTAAGAGATCGACGTAATTGATCTAGATAAAGTTCTCCCCAGATCATAAAATATTTTTTTTCTGATGCTAATTTAATTTCACCTTCGCTATCACTTCCAGATAAATTTTCAAGCATTCCAATAATTAAAGAAGATTTTGTATAAATAGCTGATCTAAGTTTAATATCCATCTCATTAATCAGTAGTTTACTCTTTTCAAAGTCTCTGCATTTATTATAATTAATAACTGAAGTTATCATTTCAACTAATTGATAACGCATAAAATGATCATTAACTGCATTATCATCTACATTTAAACTTTCAATATTATCCATTTTAATAATATAATTATCTGAAGTATATTGATTATTTCCAATAGTATAAGTAAAGTAATATTTTACTTCTTTTTCTTCTTTTTCTGTTGATCTAAATATAATATCTCTAGATTGTTGATATTGTACAGTTCCTAAGTCATAAATAATATTTTTATTTTCATTATTTTTATAACTTGCATAATCTCCATATATATAGACACCTGGTGTCATAACATGTAATTGTAAATTTACAACTACTGTACAAAGAATTGTTGAAATAAAATTACAAAATACTGTTGCAATCATATTTCCATCTGGAATATGACCATTTCCACCATTTGCATATTTGGCCATATTATAAAGTAATTCTCTTTGAAGATTATATCCAAAACCAAATGTATAAATTGGAAATGTAAAATTATTTTTTTCTCTAAGTTTTTTAAGTGTTTCGACTTCACCACGAGCAGGAGAAATATTAGGTTCTCCATCAGTAAATAATATGATTTGACCATTTCTTGATTTATCTTCTCGATCATTAAGAATTGATATTGCTTTATCAATAGCTCCCCAAATATTAGTTTGACCTCTAGGTTTTATGTTTTCAAACAGACATAAACATTTACTTTTATTAATTTTATTCATAGTATTTAATTGAAATACTACTTCTATGTTATTATCAAATGCAATAATAGCACATCTTGATTTTATATCTAATGTTTCAACAACAGTTTTTGCTGCATGGTTTACTATATCTTGAATTGAAAATCCATTTTCTAATTTATTTCCCTTACCATCTTTAGCTTGAACTAAAGCACCCATGGATCCAGACCTATCAATTGCTAAAATAATATCTTGAGATAAATGATCAGTTTCAGAACAATCAAATAGAGTATTATCAATATTAAATGAAATCATATATTTATCATTACTATTATTAGTAGTAATTTTATGATTTAATTTAATTGTGTTTATTGAAAAATCATAATTTTGAGATATTTTAGGTAATGATCCTAAACAACCTTTATGATATTCATCACAAAGAAATCTAATATTTGCATTTACCTTTAAATCACTAATTTTCATATGTTCTCGTGTTTGAGGAGAAATAGGATTTCTTTGTAACCATTCAATAATTGCATCTTTCTCATAGTTATGCCCATCTGGAGCTTGCATAGGTTCACGCATTACTTCTTGAGTTATAGGACATGTAATGGTTTGAACAATTGCTTCAGATAATTGAGAAGTTTGAGTATTAGTATTCATTATTATAAATTATTAATTTATAGAACTAATTCTATTTCAATTTTAAAATTTTAAAAATTAAAATAAAATTTTTTATTTATTTTTTTTATTTTTTTATTTTTTTATTTTTTTATTTTTTTATTTTTTTATTTTTTTTTATTATTTTCTTTTTTATCTTTAATATTAATTTTATTAATAGGTAAATAAATTTCTACTAATATTCCATAATGATCAGAAGCTAAAGGTTCTTTAAATAAAATTTTAGAATAATTAAATTCAATATTTTTAAGAAAAATATAATCTATTTTTTTATTAGAATTTTGTGTATAATAGAAATTTTGAGTTAATATATTATTTATATCCCAGGTAAATTCATTATCATTTAATGAATCTACAAAATTTTCTTCAATTTTAATTAATTCTTTATAGTCTTTAGTAGAATTAAAATCACCTAATAATATGCAATTTTTATAATTACTTGATATATTATATAATTCATTTATTTGTTTTATTCTATATTTACATTTTTTTATAGGCTGATTTAAATGAGTATTTATTAAAATTAATTTACTATTATTTAAATTTATAATTAATTTTTGATAACCTCTTTTATTTATTAAATTTAAAAAATCACCATTTTGTTCTTTAAAATCATAATAAGTATATTCAATATCATCTTTATTTATTAATTTTTTTTTTATCAAAGTAATTAAACCACCATTTATTTCATTTAATAAAAAATTATAAGCTGTGGTATTTTTTAATACAAAATTTACTAATAAAAACATTAAACATAATCCAAACACGTCTTTAATAAAATAATATAAAAAAAATAGTATTATAAATAAAATAGAATATTGAATTACAAGATTTTTTTCAGAATAATAAAAGTTATATTTACATTCTAACCTACTTTTTAAATTATTAATCAGTACTTTATTACCTACTTCTTGAAGTGATAAGATATCTAAATCACTATTTAATATATGATCAATTATTTTAGTTAATCTTTCATTATCTTGATTTAAATGAAAACCCCATGGTGATCCACAATATATATTCCAGGTTCCAATTTTATATTTATTTATACTCATATATTATTTATTTATTAAATTATTATTTTTAAACAAATTTAAAAATACAAATAATAATTATTTTTTTTTAGATTTACGTTTTTTATTTAAATTAGAATGTCGTTTAGTTTTTCTTTTTTTTCTTCTTCTTCTCATTGAGCCTCCAATTTCAGAAGTATTTTTTAAAAACTGTTTTTCAATTCCAGATATTCTATCTTCAGTTTTTAAAATCTTTTTTTCTTCTTCTTTAATTGAATTTTCTTGATCTTTTAATTCATCACTTTTTCTTTCCATTTTTTCTTTCTCTTTATTTAAATCTTTGGTTAATCTCTCTACATTATGTTGAAAATTCTGTATTCCATTTTGAGTTTTTTGTGTAGCATCTTGGATAGCATCTAAGTGTGTTTCTACTTCAGTTTTTAAATCATTATCAACCTCTTCAGCATTATTTTTAACAGTATTTCTAATTTGATTAATTGAATCTTGAGTTGTTTTGGATCCTTCATCAACTACATTTTGTAAATATCCAAATGCATTTTTAACATGTCTACCAACGTGTTCATCAAAACATTCTGTTAAAGTAGGTCCAGATCCATGTTTAACTTTTTTTTTTCTATAATATTTACGTGTCATATAATATTGATTAAGAAAATAATATTTTAATCAATAATAATTAATTATAATTTAATTAATAAATATTATTTTTTATTACTTTTATTTTTTTTGTATTTTCTTCTCTTTTTAATTTTTTTTTTTGTTTTTCCACCATTTTGTTTTGTTTCACTTTGATTTAGACTTTTACAATTTAATATACATTCTTTTAACTTATTTTCTTCCATTTTTTGAGATTTAGTCTTACATCCAAAAATTTTATCTAAAAATCCTGTACATTCTTTTTCTTGTTCTGGTTTCATAACTATATCTTGATTAATTTTTTTTTCATTATTTATTTCTGCCTCTTCATTGTTTGATAAAACATTTTGTTTATTTGTATTTTCATTATCAATTATTCCTTGATTAGATTCTGACATACTTTCATTTTGTCCTCCTTTTGCATTATGTTTTTTTCTTTTTCCTCCATTTTGATTAGTAGATATTAATTGATCAGCTATTTTATTAGAATTAGTAAGAGCTTCTTTTAATCCTTTAATTTGTCCTTCATATGATTTTGTTTGCTCTTTAAGTTGGGATAACATATCTACCATTTTTTTACCAAATCCACCTCTTTGTTTACACCTTATAGTTTCTTTTTTACCTGCCTTTAGGTTATTAGTTCTTTTTTTAATTGAGTTTGTAGTATTATTAACTACTTCTTCAACTTGATTTGTAGTATTATTAACTGCTTCTTCTAGTGAATTTGTCGTATTATTAACAGCTTCTTCTACTGAATTTGTCGTATTATTAACAGCTTCTTCTAGTGAATTTGAAATATTATTAACAGCTCCTTGAACTGAGTTCCTTACATTATTGACATGATTGTTTACATTATTTATATCTTCATTAAATAAATTATTAGCTAATCGACTTCTTGTTTTATTTTTTTTTTTTTTTTTTTTTTTTTTT